>ENA-OREC01001535-OREC01001535.1-marine-metagenome-genome-assembly--contig:-NODE-1535-length-11806-cov-12.160457_pt1 | contig 11806 bp, 7 predicted proteins | sample MGYA00248626_ERZ508543 | MGnify/ENA primary metagenome ERZ508543 (study PRJEB26211, sample SAMN05518279) | marine metagenome | isolation source: Puget Sound, Washington, USA | host: Bankia setacea... | reverse complement strand
GGGCGGGGGGGGGAGAAGAGGACTGATTTATTGCCAGGGTTTACTGAGGACTTGATGCACTGCCTAATGTCTAATGATAAAAGTGTTCTAGGTTATATCTTCTTGTGACCATGTGTTTTGTTGGGATTGAAAACCAGCATCAAGTATCACCATGCCTCTGTTGTACGGTAAAACCCTAATAATAATAAGAGTTTATCCTTGCTTCTCATCTCAGTATTAAAACCAACTAATTTTTGATAGATCTAAAAGGTAGTACATTTTGTATTACTGTTTCCATTCTACATCACTAGATGCAGTTCAGACATACATAAACTATCCTACAACAAAATGGTTTAATAGGTATATGAATCAAGGTTGTAATAAAGTGTTACAGTAGACTTTGTATCTTTGGGAGGACTCTCGACAATTGATTCATGGGAGATTAGAGTGTAACACAACAATAAAGCAAATACGATCATCAGGAGGAAGCTGTTTGTCTCAAGTATAATTATACCAGTTATTTACATCAGTTATTTTGTTTATTCTTCAGACAGTATTGTGAACTTTGCCTCATTATTCATATCCCAGTTTTCTATTTTAGCTGTTATCCATTTGGTGATGTTACTCAAACATACAATCAAAATTCTGATAACTTTTCTAATTTGCAGAGTTTTTCCCTATACAGTATTGGCATAGCATAATATATTGGTTTTAGTGACTGCTGGCTGTTTATGTCAAACTGCAGCAAATAACAGTGGTCATACTATTATTACTTACCAATTGACATTTCCAGTTAATACTAACATATATGGTAAAGTGCTTCGTTGAAAGGCAATGACAACAAAGTATTGATGAAATTATGTAAAAAAAATTGTCATCTCCATGGTAACAGGTTGTGTTGTTGGCAGACCTCTCCCCCACCCCCGTGTGAAACCTGTTATAACAGACAATAAGTAAATTGAAATGAATGGAGGGTGAGACAAAGCATTGCAATGTCTGTATTTTCCCAAAGCATGATATATAACAGTAGGGTTGACTGTGAAAGGGTTCTATCAGCTTCTGTATTTAATAGCACTTAGAACCATATAACTGTTACGCACTCCATATATCTCTCCATAACACTTCATTCAACTAGTTCAATACTTTGATAGAAATGTTAGCGTCACTTTCACAGATAAACTCAGTAAGTTGATCACGGAATTGTCAATCAAGGTACAGTAAGCGTGATCCTCCCAACAGGCTGATGATCTGCACCTTGTAATTAATAACTGATATAGCTTCTAATTGTGTTTCTCACCCTGCCCTGCCTCCACAATGTATTAACAAGGAATGAAAAATGAGAGAAAAGAATGGAATCATGGAAACTAGTGTAGAGTTAGCTTATAACTGATGTGCTGAACCCTCTATGTATGTGTTTGTTGATTGAACATGGAGTAACAAGTTCATTGTCGGCTTTGAACTCGGACTATGTGAGGGTTTCGAAAGTAATAAGCAATCAGATGTCAAATGTTTGGATAATATAGTGATACACAAATAATGGACCGACAAGTTGACAGACAAGCAAGCAGGCAATCAGACAAACCAACATACATTAAAGCAGACAGACAGACAGACAGACAGACAGATCACTATTAAAGGAATATAGACTCTTAGAAAAGATTCACTAAACTAGAGACTTTGAATAATTTTAAAGTCCAGGGCATATAATGTTTAGTCTCATGGTTGAACGAACGGATGTATGAACAAATGAACAGACAGACAGACGAACAAGCAGGCAGATCATTATCAAAGGAATAAACGCAACAAAGATATAAAGTCTCTTATAGCAAAAGCAAAGATTTACTAATAACAGACTGTGTACTGTTTTAAGATGCAGTGCATGAAGTTTAAGCAGACAGAATCTGATGGACTAACAGACAAACAGACATACATGCAGACAGTTGGACAGAAGTGAACTAGCATGCCCTAGAGCACTGAGTCTAGAGGAGCATAAAAATGTGAAAGTAATGGTCGGTATGTAGGTTATAGTAGTCTTCTAGATCTAAGACACAACAGATTGTTTCTCATGGAATCATTCTGACATATAGTACTACAATGTGCCGTACAGTGCAAACTATTGGGGGGACTTTTATATTTTTGTCAGATTTCGTTGTTATAATCCCTTCTCATGTAATCAGCATGTTTACGATCTAGGTATACATTTCAGTGAACTGTTTCCATGAAATATGATGATGCAATGTTACACTACACAAATGCTAAGTAATCTTCAACAGCCCAATTTTGAAATTTGGATAAAAATTATTATTGGCAAAATTTACATATTGTACGGTACCTGCTGCGTCCTTTCTACGTACATTTATTGCATCAAATGTATGATTATCTGTATCATCACTGCCACAACCCTTTTCTTTATTGCTCAAGAAATAGTTGAAATTGTGTAAATCAGCTGTTCGGAAGATTTGTATCTGTGTTTTATATTTTACAAGTAAGTGTACAAACTGGGGTATCACTGTTACCTTAGAGTACTGAAATTATTACAAAATACATATGAATTATGCACCTGTGTTTACAGTGCACACTGAGGCGTATTTTACATACTAGATAAACTAATAGTGGGATTCCCATTAATGATTTGATATATTATTTGGTTTTGTTTATTATATCATGTGTTTGTATATTAAATGGGGTCAGTATCTGGGTTTATCGAATAGAGTATACACCGAAGTTCAGCTAATAAGACCACGGGAGGGTGTGAAACAAAAACGGGTCCTTGTAGAGAAACGTTTAATTGTGAGACCCAATTACGTTAAAACATGCTGTTTGGGACTGAAAATATTATATTTAAATAGCAACCTTGTCTTACATTTGAGTTGTCTTAAACTTTTGCTGTAATGTATGAACTATGATAATTATGCTCCGGCAGGGTTTCGCGCTCAGAGACTTACATGTGCATAGGAGCGTCATTACGCAACAAAGCAGTGACAGGTTCATCATTACCAGATACATAAGACAAGGTGTGAATGCAAAAGAGTTTTTATTCAATACCACTTTCACTTTCACTCCACAAGGTGTTATTCTGTGAAATTGATGGTTTATTTTCATACTGTAATACACATACTGTTAAACAAGGTTTACACAATTGGCTTTCAACTTTTACAGAATTAGCAACCAAGTCATTTGGTAGGATGCATTCGTGTTCAGAATCACTGTCAAAGGATTAATACTTGGTGCTGTTTCATGACCTCAGAACATGCAGATATTGCTCAATACAGGGGGAGTGGAGACTTAGCCCTGGTTGTTGCAAAGCTTGGAACTTAATTAAAATGGACTTTGGTTGGTTTAAATATGATAGCCTTGTAAAGAATCAGTGAAGTTTTGCTGGAGCTTGTTTCTCCTGTATTCTGTCCTGATTATTCCAATCTGCTGTCAGAATACCAGGCGGAAATTCAATGATTCTTTCAATATTTACAGCAAGCGGTTTCTGGAATGGAAGTGACCATCAACTTTCTATATGATCATAGCCGTTGATTAGCACTGTTTTGGTTTATCTCTTGATCTTTCATAGAATGGTTGCATTTGTCTAGGTGGAAGCTAGATTACAGATTAGTTGAAATATGGCCAGTCAGCGGTATTATAGAAAAGAACAAGACCACGGTTTTCATGGGTATTTTTTCATAGTTGTTATTTTTTGGGGTTGCCATGGTAATTAATGAATTTACAGTAACCCAGTAGCCAACTGACTGAAAGTGCTGCATTTTGTAGACAAGGGGTTATTTATAGATGACATACAACGTTGGTGTGTACAAGAAGGCAAGTCTCATAGTATAGCTGTCAGTCTGCCAATTGATGTCGGAGGAAATGAATTACATCCATCACAGTGGTGCAGAGTATTGCAGTATCAAGCACTTCTCATCATAATTAGTACTGGCAAACCCGCTCAATGTCAGAAACAATAAGATTTTTGTAATTACTTACCAATATGTTTAATACATCTATCCCCTGTATCGAGGATTTTCAAATTTTCCTGACGATGAATATAATGAACTTAATGCTTTTCACCCAAAAACATTTTCCGAAACACAAGTGGAATCATAGAATGAGTACGTCAGATGGCTGAGAGGAATTAATGTTTTTTCGTGTGTAACTACAAGCTATATAAAACGTGTAAAGCACCAAAGACGTGGATAAGAATGCATAGTAAAGCCACCATTACTGCCAATCATACAGGGGGCACTAATAGTTTTTAAAGGTATGAACTTGGGGGGTAGCCTTACTAGTTTTACCTTGGCGGAAAAAGGAGAATAAAAACCCTGGATCTTTTCTCTGGAATTGTACTTCATATATTTTTCTTAATGAGCTTCATAGGGAGAGGTTTTTAGCCCTCTGGCATGAAAGTTTAAAAGATGTAATTATAGGAAATGGCCGTCAGGGAATTGACCTTCAGTGACACCATATAGCACTGGAAACATTAACTATCATATCATGTTCACATGTTCACACTGTTTCACACCTTCGTTATTCCTAATTATAGGAAATGTATGCTACTTACACTATGTAATTAATATTTTCCAACAATTTCCCATCTACAGTAACTTCAGTCTTTAAAACCCCTTAGGCTGTTATACTATGTATAATAATGATATATAATTGGTTGTTACATATATTTGTCATCTGTAATAATATATAATGAATATTATGACATAAGAAATCCAAAATCCTTCAATTTATACAATCTTCGAATATTTGACATTTTTACAACACCAAATGAAATTATACAAGATTGTCATTGATGGCACAGGAAACTATTTCTGCAATTTTGCTCTTTGAAATTTGAAATGTTGATGGGGTTTTTTGTTTCTCACTTTTCTGAGACAACCTCTGTAGACATCTGGGGAAGGTTTTGCAGTATTTAAATGCAGTAAATGTCGAGTTTGGTTTAACATGTTGACTGTCAGTTTTTAATGCATTGTCAGCCGGTTACATGCTCTAATCGCTCAAATAAAATCTCTCTCCATCTGATGATCTTATGAATAGACAGACTTAAAAGCGAAAAAATATCATAAAACAGACAGAATCTTTTGTTATCAAATCTTATGGGTTTATTAGTTGTAAAGTTGTGTGTGTATGGTTTATGCCTGTAAATTCACCTTAAGACCTCAATTGTTTACATAAATTTTATAAAGTGCTTCGAAGTATAAAGGGGGGGGGGGGGTATTTTTTCGTTGATTGTAACGCTTCCTTTTATTTCAGTCTCAATAAAGAAAATAGAGACATTCAAACGATTTCCCTTTCAATTGTTATATTGCAGGGCTTTAGTAAGTGAAGGACTGGATATAACTGACCTCAGGCTATTTCACCATACACAGTGTTTGTCATACGTATAGCCATGTAACAATAGACACTGCGAAATTATTTTAACAAGACTTTAAATAGGCTACAGGTCATAGGCAATAAAATGTTGTAAGAGGATTTCAGCCAATTGGTTATGATGGCCGTATAGAAAGGAATGTAGATAGTTGGGCATGGCCTTTTAGCCGGATTTATCTTTTCTGTTCCTCGGATTTTCATTGTTTTCTCTTTCATTTTTGCCCTTTTGATTTTCATTTCTTTCCCAAGCAGGATTTTTTAATGAGGCCTTTAACTATATACACTGATTTAAATCAAGTTCCTGGTGTATACTATCTCATAAAAAATGAAAGTTGTATATTTTATAGTGATAGCACATGTAGAAATAGTATACAAAGGAACTAAAGTAGTACATGTATATACTTAGTTTATAATCTTCTTTGGCCTTCAATTGGAAGTTAGTCATTACTTTGTGTGTAATCTGAGAGAAGTGTTTGTTAAGGTATTTCTGTATATAGTGACTTTGGATACCCACTGTAACTTCTGTGTTGTTAAAATTCATTAGAGGATCATTATCAAAATGAGTAGCTTCAAAATAACAACTTGTGTTCTGATTGGCTCGTGAAAATTGTCTTAATTACCTCCAAAGTTGAAGAGCTCTACAGGGAGACTACCTAGTTGCACTGAAATCATGATCAGATGTGCAAACTTGCTTCAAAAATGCACTTAATGGCCATAGCGATAGGACCTTGTTATGAAGCTTTCCATTATAAAAGTACCTGAAATAGAAATGGCTGTTAAGTTGAATGTTTTAGATTTTGTGCAGATTAACGGTAAAGCCTTTCATTTGATTGTACCTCATCTGGCATTTATCCCCCTATTGATAAACCATGTACACAACTGTAAGGTAACGTTGAAGCACACATGGATTCCATAGTAGTATGGGTTGTCTCATATGTTGTGAAATAAAACAGCTTCTTCATCTCCTAACCTTACTTGTACTACAATGCTAGAAACAATGTCAGGCGTATTAATAAATATACACGCATGATTTGGCCCGTCTCAATTCAAGACTCAGTGGAAATGATGCCAATGTACAGGGAAACGTCATAAAACTGAACAGCCTTGGAAACAGATAAAAGGTTGATTTTCGAAGAGGGGTTGTCAATTCTGTCAAGGGATCTTCACAGGGAATGGTACTTTAACGGTTTCACATTTTTAGGGATGCTATCCAATAGTTACACTGACATTTTCGCAGAAAGCAAAATTTATCGGATGATCGAGTTTCAAAGATACTGTTTGATATTGTAAATTTAAAGACATTGACTTATTTCGTTACAACATGACTATGATTCAAGTACAAAACTGTTTTCAATGATAGTTCAGTTTTTAGATCACCAGTTTGTGAATCAGGATGTTCAAGGTTCTGTTCCCAGCTTGGTCTAAAAGTCTTTGTTGTGGTTATTCTGTCTTCACTTCAAATGCATATGCGAAACTTGTCCGTTTACTTGCTAAGAAAGGTTTAGTACTGATTTTTGGTTTTCCATGATCAGTGTTAGGCTTATTGTTTTATTAGTATAATATCAATGAGTGAAATTGAAAGGTTTTTAAGTTCTATTGAATAAAGAGTCAGTTAGGATCCTTATGCACTCACTTCTCATATAAACATATAGCAGTTACTGAAATACTGATGGATGTAATTGGTATTAAACTAAACACAAACAAAGAACCACACAACATGGTTTGACTTGATCCAGATTTGTTGTAGATCAGATCGAAATGTACATAAAAGTGATTTATCATGTGGTTAATTTCATGGCACGCTTACATGTATTCCGATCATCTTTATGGCATGTTATTATCCAATAAACCTGAATCTTAAATCTGTAATACCCTTTAATCTCTTACGTAATTACTGATTTATGTAGAAACTGAAAGCTGATGTGTGAACTTACTGCTTGATAGTATTTGTTTATTCATAAGTTGAGCTATATTTCGGATACTCGTAATTTCGGACATTTTGTTAATTTACAAATCTGACTCAACCTCTGATCCTGTAATGCTGAGCTATTGAGAAGCATAGTATGTTTGGATTCAATGAAGATGGGCATACAGAAGCATGTTATTTGTGTTTGTAAACGGCTACTTGGTTGGCCATATGTACAGAGTAAGTGTTATATCGTTCTTGTAGACACCGGGGTCCTTGTGGAATTCTGGGGTGAGCACATAAGTGTTTAATTGCCCTGCTTCTCTAGATACACTCACCCGCTTCCAAAACTGTTTCCAGGGCCGTGTTCCATGCCAGATATTTAGGCCGCTATGTCTATAATTGAGTGTAAATGACTCTGTGTCGGTGGAAAAAGTTTATTGGTAGATTATAGATGATATCCGTAGATGAATCTTGGATGAATGGGGAGGCGTGAGGAAAATCTAGATATCATCACAGAACAATGGCATGCTGGTGATGCTTGGAGTAGACTATACATATTCAAGTCTACATCCTTTACCTATATATACAGGTATTACCAGGATCCAGCTTTCCGTAGACTAAACTTTATTTTAACTTTATACTCTTCCATATGGCTTACGTTATGATTAAGCTTAAAAGCCTGTGCTTCACATTATACCAGTACGACAATCTAAGCAATGATCAACATCCACATCAGTGCAGTTTTCCAAGGGTCTATTGTCAATTCCATTCTTTTCTTGTTATTCACATTTCCATGATACTTTTTATAAGTGCCGATTTGTTTTCGATGGAGTCTGCATGGTTTTCAGGCATTATCACCCACTTCAGAAGCATTCGTTAAATTGTTGTTGAGCATTCACATGTAGGTATAATGGTTGGTTTTCATATTGCTTCTCGTTTTACACTTTTCTCTGCTGGGACTCATTAAGTAGAGACTTTGTTTTAATTAAGATTTGGCGCTGATAAGCAAAACCCGGCAGCTTAAGCCATACTTTACAACTGAACTCTATTCATTTGTTATCAGTGAATAATGTTATGAAACAAAATCTGAAGACAAAAATCCCCATTGCTTGGTTTTTGAAATCATGACATAGATCTCGGGTTTACCAAGATGTTGAAAATAGAATGAAACAACACATATATATGGGTGCTATCTTGATTTTTAGGTGCTCTTTTCATTGAAGTTGCATTTAAATGAAGTTCTACCAAGTGTGATGACGACATGATGTTTTTTTAAGAGATGACATCTGATTTGTTCTGATTGATTAAACAGCACAAGAACCTTAAATCAGTCTGAACTGTTGATGAAAGTAGTACATGTAGCCCCCTTTTGTCAGAACATTCAACCATGGTATAAGTATGTACTTCACAAATCTAGAGGGGTGAGTGCAAAACGGTTCTATCTCCTCTACTCAATAGCACTTAAAACTCTATCGCAATCACCCTTCAAGATGTAACCTGGTTATAAAATTATTATTGGTCAAGGGCTTTTACAAATTACAAAACAGGGTGGGGTGAATAGTGCTTAGTGCTCTTCAATCTCTGACGGCTGAATGCGAAAGGGTTCTATCTACTTCATTATTCATAAGCACTTAGAACCATTCCGATTTCAAACTAGATATGCGTTTCATACAAACCTATTATTTTCTTCTCTAGTACAAGTCTTGGGAAATGTGCAACACTTGATACAGAGGCATGAGATGTTGTTAGACAGAAAGTTCAAACTACAGTGAGAAATGGAATATACGCCTGAAGTTGATTAAAAAAGAAACTTTTACAAATATTATAATGGTTGAATTCTTGCTAACTTTTCAAACATTAAACTGTATATAAAGTTAACCCCATCTGTTTAGAAGTGATGAAAAGTTACATGTGTGTGTTGATAGTTTCAATTTGAGATGAATGTTCAGGTTAAGTATGGTTTGGTAGGCTGATATGGTTTGTTGTTTTGTTTTGTTGGATTTAGCTTCAGTATGGTCTGGGGATTGCAATGGTTGGCTAATTAGATTTGCTTCCATTGACCGTAACTATGATTTAGTGTTGCCATAGATACATCTGCTGTTTTATTCAGGGGTCAAGGTCAAAGTTAAGATTGCACCATTTTAAATAGGCTATAATAAGAAGAACATTTACTGTAGAAAATATTCACCTGCTACAATTGATCCTTAGTCTCATTTAGCTGCTTTAATTGCCTTGCTCAGTTCACATTTAATTCAAGATTGTCTAAAAGAAATTAACTAACTTTTTTCAAGTGGCCTTATGGTGGTCTTAGTATAAAGGCTTCACTTTAGACTAGAATTGTAACAACTGGTATGCTAAATGCTACACTTTGATATAAACCCAGCAATTCAGGGATTCAGGGGGAATGCATTATGTGGTTTTTGCTTATGTTTACTAACCGCTTGATGATGCTTAAGAGTGACATAGATACTCCACGGTGGGAACTTTCTACTAGCCTTCCAGAAACAAACCATTGAACGGTAGATATCGTCTATTTTTATATATGTTCTAAAAGTATGTTTTGTGTAATCTGATGTTGTAGAAATCTATAAAACGGCAGTATTAATCTGGGTGTACAGTTATTAAATGAAAATTGCTTCTCTTGGAACGTTAACTCGGCAGCGGCTCCAATTCGTGTAGGTTTTCATTACAGAAATTGCTGCCTGAAATATATTTTTGTTCTCAAGTGGTTTAAACTATCTGACTATGACGTAAAAAGCAGATGGTGAACATAGGTATGTTGTTGAACCGTTTCTTATTGAACCATATTCTTAGCAAAGCACCAAACAGTATAAAACCATAGGGCCTAAGTAAACCAGCGGAGGGGAAAAAAAAATGTTTATTTATTTTACAAGAATTGAAGAAACTCGTGTTGCGTTGTGCATTAAGTTGATAAGTCTACTCGCTATTAACTACTGACAGAAGACACTAATTGCCCTGCCAAGTGAGGAGGGTTTTTTACGAGGGGCAATTGTGAACTGAAAAAGAGCATACTACATAAAAAAGTGTATGATTGTGCCTGTGATAAAAACGTTTCTGGTTCCCTGAAGCTCAAGTCTGATGCCATGTTTATTAGAGTACAGGTCAGGCACCAACTGAGCAACCAGATATAAGACACCCAGAGAAAACTCAAACCAATCAAAGAAACATAGTAAATTAAAAGTGGGAGGTTATAATTGTAATACCAATACCTAGCACAATCTCATGTATAATATGAAAGGAACTGAAACGTTGATACATATATATACTTTACTTCAAAGAAATCTCATGCTATGTGACAATCTCGCAGGTAATTTATACAGCAGCACGTGTTTACACAATCATGCACACGCATACATCTCTACACACATGCACACACATACATCTCTACACACATGCACACACATACATCTCTACACACATGCATACACATACATCTCTACACACATGCACACACATACATCTCTACACACATGCACACACATACATCTCTACACACATACATCTCTACACACATACATCTCTACACACATGCACACACATACATCTCTACACACATGCACACACATACATCTCTACACACATGCACTTGCAGATCTCTACACACATGCACACGCATACATCTCTACAAACATGCACACGCATACATCTCTACACACATGCACACACATACATCTCTACACACATGCACTTGCAGATCTCTACACACATGCACTTGCAGATCTTTACACACTGACAATTAAAGACTGATTCAATTAACTTTTGTAGGTGAGTTTTGAGGGAATATTCAGATAATAAGCTCGGGTGTAAAATTATTTATATTTTATTTATATGCCAGTTTTATCTAACACAATGTCATAGGATCCCCTTTTTTTTACATAAATTCTACTTTTGAAAAGGGGGAAACCAAACGTGTGTGTAATAAAGATTGGTGAAGTTCAATTAAGTTACCTGCAGGGATAGAGAAAAGGGATTAGCGAAAATCCAAAACGTTGAAATGGAGTTTTATTCATATTTAGCTGTGACATGGTGGGGTAATTGTTGAAAAAGCTAGGGATGAATACAAAACTGTTTTATCTGTCTCTTTGTGTTATAGGTTTTTAGGATTGTCTTGCTATTGTTGTATGAATTATGTAAATATGATATCAGCCTAACTCGAGCAATTTTCTACTCTATGCAAGGATTATCTAATGAAAGTGGTCTGTAAATAAAGTGAAGTGTCGTAGATGGTGTCTCGTTTGCAGACAGATTATTTCCCTGATTTTTCTCACACACAAGATGAGCTTATAGACTTTGTAAAATAATTGGTGAATCAAAGTTATGCTCCTAAACTCCACTTCATTTTTTTTATATTATATAATTATACGAAAATGGCTTAAATATAACAAATCATGATACTTAATATATAAGCATTGTTGTGATTTTGGTGGACATTGTAAGGGGTCAAATGCTTGCGGTCCTAAGACAAAGTTGACTGATATTATGCATTGTTATATGTGGCATGGTTATTACTTTACCATTAGAATTATAGTT
>ENA-OREC01001534-OREC01001534.1-marine-metagenome-genome-assembly--contig:-NODE-1534-length-11807-cov-13.731884_pt1 | contig 11807 bp, 6 predicted proteins | sample MGYA00248626_ERZ508543 | MGnify/ENA primary metagenome ERZ508543 (study PRJEB26211, sample SAMN05518279) | marine metagenome | isolation source: Puget Sound, Washington, USA | host: Bankia setacea... | reverse complement strand
ATATTTTAAACAAAAAAGATGTTCTCTGACCTCCCAAAAGTATGCTTTGATTGAAAACAAGACAGTTTATTTAATATGATAATTTTTCTACCAGAAAAAGTAAGTCGATGTGCACAAATGTATGTTGATTGCTTAAGGGCGTCGAAACTGGTGACTCTAGGATATATTGGTAGTAAATACAAGATAAGACTGGTACACACATGTTCCATATACAGTTAGTTTGTGTTTTTAATGTGCATAATGCATCTATCACTTATATGTAATGCATTTGACCACTTGAAATCATCTTAATATAGTTCTAATCTGTGATGATATGTAATATTAAATTTGTACTAAGCAGGTTTTTGACTATTTTTATCATCTAAAGGTTTGATACATGTATAGGCATTGAAAACAATATGTGTTTGTTATGACCTTTAAGGCTGTTAAACTTCCATACAGTAAAAATTAAAGAAAGGAAACTTTTCTGGTGAGCAACGTATAACAGTTGATAACACTCAGGCCATTTAAATACAGACAGCAGTGTAAAAAGTCCAGGTAACAGATACAACTTGATGTAAACATGCTGCCTAGACAACATCAACCGAGTGGCATGTGCATACATAAGGAATCAGTTTGACCATGGATTATACAACAGAAAAAATGCAATTTCTTCGTTATTTTGTGATTGAAATGTAGTTAATGAAATCAATTAGTGAAAAGGTTACCTCCCTTAGTTAAAAGCAATGAACTTTCCTATCTACTTTCACGATTTTATCTTAAAAGTTCAGTTACCTGTGGACTGTCTTCCAGTGCATCCTCAAGGTGTAGCTTCGGCATGTCCGGCATGGTCGTTGTTATCAGGAGACACACCGACAACAAGGGAATATTTCTGATTCTTGTCGGCTTTTTTTCCTACTTTCCAAATATTTTGACAACAGGAAGTAGATAAGTGAAAAAAAGAGTGAGACCTAAAAATACGGGGATTTCGTCAACAAATATGGCTCATCGCTGTACTAAAGTTGTCTGCGATTTCAACAAAATAATCCATGGACGATATGCACAATGTCACTTATTTGAATTCTTGCAAGAAAACTCACTGACACACAACTGAAAGCAATCGTAACCATTCGTTAATCATCGGGACTTTCCGTGTGTAATGCCTAAAACGCAGATCTACTTTCAAACTTCGTCGTTGTCAGCTAGTTTGGGATGTAGTTTATTTAAAACTTAAGATACATGCATACAATCAGTTCTTTACCTGTCTCCAATGTTGTAGCTTCGACATGTGATAAGTAGTAGCGTTATCTTCTCTTTCGTTTTACATAGTCAGTTTACTACATAAACTAGTTACTAGTAAAACGTCCTTTGAATGATCCAAACTAGATGCTTTAGTCTCGGAATCATGAATAAACTAGTTATTTGTGTGCAGGTGGGTTAAATGTCATTTGTTCAGCTTGCACCATGTTTCTCGGTTTGTCAACAAGAACATAGATACTAGTTCTAACATTTTTTCTGCATGAAACCAAGTCTCAAATTTTAAGTTCACAGCAAGATTCCCTGTAACTTCCAACCAAGTGCTCATCTAACTACACATTGGAAAGGTAATTATTGTTGAATCTTTTGACGAGTTTCTATCTTCTATTGTCTCTAATTTCAGATAACACTATTTGAAGGGCTTAAATTGAGCACTATATAGTTATTATTATTATTATGTCCCTGGTTTCAGATAACACTATTTCTAGGAACTCTTTTATTTGCAAGACAAAACTCAGCGCAATGGCTTCATCGATAAGTGTAGCAGAGTTTTAGACTCGATATAACAGTTAACTCAAGCTACAAGAATAATACAAGAAACAGAGAACACAACTCAATAGATGATAGGATATTTATTAAATGAGCTACTCTTGCATAAAACTTGAAAAACAAACATATCCACTTTTTCACCAACCTCGAATATCTTTACTTAGAACAGGTTTCAGCAAACTATAACAAAGGAAAACTTGCTTATTTTAAATTTAACTATCTCATTTGTTTTCCATCATCATAATACCACTCTGTTTTTGATCTTGTGTTTACCTAGTTTGTTTTTTATTGACGAAATATAATTTGAAAAAATTGCGTGAACAAATTAACAATGACAATATGTAAATTTTTTTAACCAATTTAGTACATTTCTGAAGCTGTCAAAACAAGCTCCTTACGTGGATATCTAATTAAAAATCACAAGAACATACACATAAGGCATTGATGAATGATTTAGATACTTGTGGATGTATTCTGACCACTTCATTTACAACATAAAGTTGATTCAAAAGAAGAAAAAAAATCAGAACTTATAAACGTACACTTTTTACAAATTTTAATAAAGTACTTTCTTGTAGCCATTTATAAAAGTGCAGTATTTTTTTTACAACAAGCAATGTATTATACAATCTACATGCACAGATATCAGAGACTTGAATGTTGTTAGTAACAATACAATCTAATTATGATGGTCCAGTGTATACCTTTGTCATTAAATGATGGGGGAAAAGCAAATACTGTGTTAAATATAGTAGTTTCATACATATTTTTAATAACAAATAAATGTACGATATAATAAAACAGAAAGTAAGAAAAGTATAAAGAGATGAAAGAGTGAAATGAGGTTTGATCAGATGAACAGAAATCTGTAAAATTATCAGCAGCAGCAGTTGTTGAACACAAAAAGACAAGAAAAGTGCGACTGCTTCTTAATTAAATATTGGGATGACGACACCGATGTGCTCTAACCATTGATGCAAACAATTCATTGTATGATATCTGACTCCGGTCTATCTGACTCCGGTCTCTCTGACTCGTGTATGCCTCAAGAATAGATGGCGTATAACAGGATTTAACAAGATTTATAAATCAGAGATAATTTGAGTTTAAGAATACTTCTAGCTTTCATTCCTACAACTAACCAGTCAAAAGTATAAGTCTAGCATATGGATGGTGTTATTTAACTGCTTTGATTTTCTGATCAGCAGTATAATTTTCAATGACACAAGGTTCTATTTAATATAATACAGTAATGGATTTTTACTCTCTTGTGTACGTTAAATGATCAAATATCACATCTTTAAATAGCTAGATGACAAATTATTGAATAAGGAAACAAAGATATTGAGTCGTTACATCAATTATTGTCTAACTCATAGGAAAGTATGGTCTTTTAGAAATATTAACTACAGATGGTTAGGTATATGTTTATAAATGCTGTATATATATATATATATACATACAACGCAAAAAGACACTGTGATTTTTTTTACCAGGCAAGCGTTAAGCATTGAAGTACTTTGCATGGACACATAAATCAACTATCATAAAAGTGGCCGTTAGCTCTTGTAACATCTACACAATGAGCCAGAAAAAAGAAGAGAATATTTTTGTTTTAATGTATTTGCGAAAGATTGCGTATCACTGTTCTAAAAGAGAGTAGAAATGGTAATACTTGATACAGAAATAAAACAAGTACATATAGCACAAATATATATTGCACAAAAGTAGCCAGGTTCATGTATCAATCTAGTTTCTGATTAGAGTTTATTCAAATATGGTTTGCGAATTCCTGTGTGATCCATAAAAAATTATAGCACCAGAAATCAACAAAATACATCACTGACTAATCAACAAGTTTAATACAAACTATTACTACGGCAGAAATACACTATACATTCATAAAATTGCAGTTATATTCTGAAATGTAAATGTTCCTCAGCATGAAAATGAAGGACTACATCTGTTACACTATTGTTATTCTTATAGTCATTTATTATATTTCTTGGCTTTTTACGGCTGCAATTTCTTTTACTGACTTAAGTACTTAGTAGGTTTTGGTGTTATTGTAAACAAACTAAAAAATAAAGAAAATCGGTAATAGACAGTATGTTATGAACTATAATAAGGAGTATATAAGCCTTGTTCTTTTCTCCTATACACTAGTATTAATGAACTCGAATAGCCTGGGTTATGTAAATGAAAACAAAATAGTATTATGTCATACAGGTACATAGGGATGGTAATTTTGTACAATGTATTAAATAATTGAGGTGACCGTTACATATATACTTCCATTATTTGTGTTCTACAGTCAGTATACAATCATATTTTTACACAGTAATTGTTCTTTATACAATTAAAGCACTTGCAGGACTCATTCTACTATTGACCAGGCTTCACCTGCACACTACTCTAGTTTTGGACCATAATTTTTTTAACAAATCTAGAAAGTAGCATGAAAATCCTAGCCATACTTATATGAACTCACTACCTCACACATGTAAACCTGTAAGATAGGTGTATGTACACATGTTTTAAGACTGACATAAAATGTACAACAACTAATTGTGGTATATAATACAAGAAAAAAACTCTGTACATACGGATGCCTACAAATGGCCAATAAATACAGTATCTGGTATCACATGTTGTAAATGGACTTTCAAGCAACCATTCAAACATGTGCAGCTCATCGACTACTCTCTGTGTCAGTAAGCAGTTATAAGGAAAGACGCGAGAGCAGCTCCATTCGGTCACCAATGTTGAATCAGAATACAACATGAATTGTACAGAATTTACAGTCCCTTTTTTGAATGAGTCAATCAATTTATGCCAATCAACCATTCGAGTTATAGTTATTAAAATGTTACTTTCCCTAGCATTATAAAAGCAAACATCCTCGGCCTTTCTTCTTCTTCACCTGAAGAGCAGCTCTGGTGGCTGTTTCAAATACCTCCCTCACACCCTCTTTGGTTTTAGCCGAGCATTCTAGATAGCTGAAAGCGCTAATCTTCTCTGACATGGCTCTTCCTTCTTCTGGTCGTACAGGTTCCTGTTTCATCTTCATCAACTCTCGCTTAGTGTTCTCGTCATTTCTTGTATCCTTCTTGTTTCCTACAAGGATGATGGGAACATTCGGGCAGAAGTGTTTCACCTCTGGGGTCCACTTTTCCGGTATGTTCTCTAAACTGTCGGGGCTGTCGATGGAGAAGCACATGAGAATCACATCTGTGTCGGGGTATGACAAGGGACGTAACCGGTCGTAATCTTCTTGTCCAGCAGTATCCCATAGAGCCAACTCAACCTGAAATATACAAATACAGCTAACATTTTACTCTACCTGTCTGTATGTTTCCATCGACTGCAACAAGTTATCTTTCACTATAGATGTAATCAAACATGCAATATCCGGTGTTGTTAGTTGATCTGGCATCTCCCTCACCGTAGGGACTATGTTGAACCTGTTTGCATGCTTTCAAATGAACATAATTTGCATGCAATGTTTCTGGATAAACAATGTCATCATTTATGTTTCTTGCAATAACATTCACACCATGTATTTGGTAGTCGGAAAATGTGCATAACTTATTTGTATTTGTTGTAATGTTATGTCATTTTCAATAGTGAGAAGATATTTTTGAAATGGAAAATGAGTCTAGTGGAGATACATGTAGTGAACAGTGAAACTAAACCAGTCATCCTAAGTTTAAATTATGTTTATGCAACAGACATTCACCTCAGTTCTGTGCAACATGAGACCTATACACAGTGTGTCTATCTGAAATTCAACACCATCTACAACACTCATAATTCACAAATGTACATCAACAGAGGGTATGAAAGTGTATTTGACATTTGAGAAATTCGAAACTGGTGAAAAGGAAAACCCTAAATAGTTTGCATAATTTTTGTCGACCAAATAATTCAATTTCTATTCATGTCGAATGGACAAGCTGTATATATATGAAGGAAGAAACTAGCTTTCAGACACAGTTGAGGGTTATGTTTGATAGACAGAATATGTAGACAAGAACTTATCATTTGCATTGTTCTCTTGATCTGCTACGCTACCCATTACATTATATAATAATTCAGAAATGCACACAATCTGCTTTCTAACACTTAGTTCCAAAAATGACTCTGATAAATTGGCATTGATTTTCGAAGTTTAAAATGCAGAACGTAACAAATCTAAATCCATGAAACAAAATCAGAAACACCAACAATGACAGTCTTTAATGTTTTAATTGAAAGAGTAAACAAGAATACATACAGCAAGTAAAATGCAACATCATACACACACACGCACAGTAGCAAAAATTATATCAATCGCTCCAAACACATCGACCACCTGTATAAAATAATTTCCTTATATATGAGAGGTATGTAAATGCTAGCAGGACCAGTACAGTGAGATTAACAGCACACATTCTTTTTCACTTTACAGCTTGAGCACAAGTTATTTATAAAAACTGCCCCAAACATGTACAACACAAAGCCACTATATGATGCTTCCTTCAACATACAGATTTATAATCATGTATCCTTGTATTCTGTAACTGTAATCAAGTGTGCATCCACAAATCTCGTTAACCTAACTGCACTGAGTACATATTTGGCTGTTTGAAGACTTAAGTTTTAAAATTAACTGACAAAATCACCGACTATTCAAACTGGCAAGGCAGCAATAAAGACATTTTAAAAAAAAACTGAAATAACACCTGTAAGTGCATTTCAGTGAAATTGCTTCTCCAAAACAAAACATGGTCATTTACTAAATCAACAGCCAAACATTTGCCCTTACATTGTACATTATGCTACAATAAATCTTTCTTTGTGAAAAATGAATTGCACATGTAGACATATTATGTATATACATTAAATTACTACATTTGTATTTTACATGCAAACAAACAGAAAATGTATATGACTATGTGTTATTAATAGATCCAAGCTATGTTAGGCTCATACAGCTGGAGAGTGCACTTACTGTCATCCACAATATATTATGGCTAAGTGCAGTCCTTAGATGTTTCAAAACTTATATTGGTGAAAGAAAGTATGCTACAGATGAAAATAATATGAAATACCTGAAGCACTCTGTATGAAATAAGTTACTAATTGAATAAAGCACAGCATAACGGATCATAATAGAGTCTGGATTTTATAGAGAAGTTAATAGTCATTTTAAAAAGTGATTGTGTATTGAAACAGAACCCATTGTTCCCTAGGAAGCTGTGCACATTTTGTTAATAACCACCTAAGTGCACAGAAAATACAAAATAAGGAATGTTCAGAAATCAGTATAAAACTGCTCAAAGTATAAATCGGAAAAAATAGTTTGGTTTCGTCATTTGTCTACAACTAGGTATAAAATGTCTTTAAAATCACATATATTTCTTATCGACTAAAGGCGCTGGTCGTTAGAATAGTTTACACCGCCTGCTCTTCTTCTTTTTCACTTGTAATGCCGCTCTAGTGGCCTGCTCAAATACTTCACGTACACCTTCCTTTGTTTTGGCTGAGCACTCTAAATAACAGAAAGCTTGAATTCGTTCAGCCATTGTGCGACCATCTTCTAACTTTACTGGCTCTTGTTTCATTTTTTGTAGTTCTTTACGAGTAGCCTCATCATTGCGGAGATCTTTCTTGTTCCCTACAAGGATGATTGGAACATTGGGGCAGAAGTGTTTCACCTCTGGGGTCCACTTTTCCGGTATGTTCTCTAAACTGTCGGGGCTGTCGATGGAGAAGCACATGAGAATCACATCTGTGTCGGGGTATGACAAGGGACGTAACCGGTCGTAATCTTCTTGTCCAGCAGTATCCCATAGAGCCAACTCAACCTGAAATTGTGGAGAAAAAAACACACTTTAGAACATGGTAAGGTAATTTATTTTTATCATAAGCATTTTTCTAACTGATGCCATACTTTGTTCAATTCAAAAATGCTACTCGCAAAAAAAACAGAATAAACAAATTAATTTGCAGTAGATTTATGATATAAATTCATCACATAATTGTTTCTATTCATGATTTAATGAAATTGATAACATATCTAAACAGGATTGACAAACTTCAACATGCCGTGCTTGTTTTTGTTAGTAAAAAACTTGCAGAAAAAATACATATTGAACTGAACATAGTGGACAAAGTGGCATTCATGTAACAGCAAACACTAAAAACAAACAAAAGAATCAAGGAAAGTTCCCATGCAAGTAGGGAGAGCAGTTTTCCTGCAAAACAAAAGTAAGAATCTAATCTCATTAAAAACAAGGCGGTATCCAATCTGCGGTGAACGTTATTCTACAAATACATTAATTCATGTGAGACTCACTTCTAAATGTCATGTTTGTTACCTTACAACATACAGCTTTACAATTTTATTTCCCTTTTCAACTTCATATCAACTAGCGTATTATCGCCAATGAAATAACTAAAACAAATCTTGATATGTGAATAAGTAAATAATATGCTCAGGCAAAAAGAATATAGATCGGTTTGTGTCGGTCCTTAGACTATGACTTGCAAAAATGAGACGGTCAAGTTAAGTGGGTCCAATTTTACTTATTCACAACACGCAAAGAACAATACATAACTTCAGACCAGTCAAAAGTGTGCAGTCTTTCTCCACCTCTTGCAGTTACAAAAGGTTTTAGAATTTCAAAGTTAACAATTTACACTCTAGGCTTTTTCTAACATAAGTCCATAGCTCTTCAAATATCACACAAAGATGCCAAAACCTTTCAATACAAATTTACATGCAATGAATCTACAAATATTGGTACATGGATCTACATAAAAGAGGAATAACACAAACTCTTTAACTTATAACCCAAAGCAAACTCAAGGTTACTTATAGGAACATCGGGGTCTATATGCATGCAGACAAACTGAATTGCTTTCATACACAAATAAATCATAAAAGACTAGAACTTTAAAAAAAGGACTACAAAGTAAAGAAACATTCAAACTAAAGAATCTTAGCACAAGCATTACAACAGTTAGTACAACACTGATCCCACCAAATAAGGTAAGAAAAGGGAACAAACATCAGGCAACAGAACATAATTAATGTAGTTCATGCAGACAGTATCATACAAACTCACCATTTAAACACTGCCTTCAAAAATAGCAAAATCTCTCCAAACTGGATCGGTGTTCTCTACTTAAAATTGGAATTTCTGCACAGATGGCAAATATGTTAGACACATCGATTGTACAGATTTTCACTATTGGTCAAGTTATAAACAACATGTTCACAGGGCTGGTGATATAAAGCTTAACTGAAAATGATAAACATATATAATCTACATCTATGAAAGTAGATTAAACAAAAGATCAGTTAGCAAAGGTTGCCATGGTTGAATAAACCAAGTGCAATGCACAACTTTTTAAAGAGCACACAACAATGCTTGAAGAACATCTACAGAGTCGTTTATGAAAGTCGCACTGAAACATGACAAAGGTATTAATAAATTGTATACAAACATTTTCCTGCTTTGTGTGTCTTACAAAACACTTAAACAGAAACAATGTTATAGTTTTTCAATATACATGTGCGTTTGTTAAAGCTCAAAACATCGTGTTTATGTAAATGTCTTACGAACCCAAAGCAGGAAAAAAACTTAAAAAAAATACTCCATATTACAATGGATATAAAAAGTTCATCTTTATATGATATATCTGAAACACTTGAAAAAATGTTAAATAAAAGAATAATAGAAACTAAAACACCTGTCTGTAGACACGTTTCCGAATGGACAACAAGAATGTTTATCTAAAATGACTAAAAAACTAATTTGGACATGTAATTTCATCAGACATTTAATATGCCGACTTTTTTCAAACTCTGTACAATGATAAATACTGTGAATATTTGTTGTCCTGTTCCTTCGCCCAAAAATTATTTAGACATTTCAATATATTTTAAAAACCAATTCCCCCATTCAATAATTGTGTTTGATGTTATTCTGTTTTAAAATGACTTGATATATGATAATTATTGAGATGATCTTACCTGTTTTCCATCAACTTCAATATCTGCAACATAGTTCTCGAACACAGTTGGTACGTATACTTCTGGGAATTGGTCTTTACTGAACACTATGAGAAGGCATGTTTTACCACAAGCACCATCTCCTACTATCACCAACTTTTTACGTATGGCAGCCATTGGTCTGAAGTCTGAAATACAAAATGAATATTACTTAGTTGCTACAGTGATTTGCACATCTTGATAAGGAAGTGTCTTTTGTTTGGTACCGTCAAAAAGAATATTTTGCTATATATATCCTTGTGAAAACATGTTCTAGAGTTGAAGAAACGGGTATTTCCAGTATTCAATAGGTATAGAGCAATCAATGTTAAACGTTAAGCATAAGTAATTTCGAAAGATATCACTCCATAACATGCAATATGTAGTGGGTGGGGAACAAGTTGTGCAGGAATTTGTCAATTTTACCATTTGATCTGCAACACTTGACACTAAAGGGTAAACATACCACTAGTTTGTGACTGAATGCTGAAGGTGAAGTTTATCTAGTGATGTAAAGTACTATCCACAAGCGTTCACACTTTTGACAGGGGATTTTTTAATCAGGAAGCAGTTGTGATGTCATAAAGATGGCGGCATGACCACATATTTTCGACAAAGTACAGTTTTAATTCACCAATGCCTATGGTACAAGTATTATAAAACAAAGAAGAATAACAAATTTGCTGTACGTCTCACAAAGTGGTTAAGGCAGATGACATATTAAAGATATAAGATAGATGATTTTCAAGTGACGGATAACGGTTCTTAAAAAAAGCGGTCGGAATTCGTTACTTTTCACACAATTTAGAGGATAAAGTCTCAATGACTGCTTAGGTAAATCGAATAAATCGAATCTATACAAAATCAAAATGAGTTACCTGTTTAAATTATACCCGATAGCGTTCAATAACGCTCACTTTTCAGCTTTTGTTTATCATCAATTTCAAGCCACACCTCAATTGATAGGCAGAGCGGGGTATGACTAATTGTACACTCGCGAGATATTGCAAAGACTTGTGGGATAGCGCGGAGTTCTGGGACACTTGAAAACGAAAGTACAATGCAATTCCATTTAATTTATGAAAAAATCTTACCTTTATCCTGCTTTTTGAAGCACGCGAACATTTATCAGTAGCTTTTAAACTAAAGCAATTCCTTCCTTCTATTTCAATATATAATATTGTGAAAATTAAAGTCGAAGCTAAAAATAGCATTTACATGTTGAAGTCGATTGGTCGGGAAGTAAACCCTGTAGGAGCTAAAAATAGTAGGAAATGTTACCGCTCCACCGTTATGGACCGTCAACAGTATATTTTCTAGAGAAATTAAAATAAAACAGGCCGTTATAACATATTCGTCTCATCGAAAGGAACTAAAATAGATTTTCATTTGAAATTTATCAATCGCTGAAGACATATGAAGAAAATATTTTCAGGTGTATTAGTCAATAAGTTGATCTTGTTGTATGGATTTTTTCAACGTGGACTATGCATGCCCGTGGCAATGAGCGAAGCATTTTTAATAACTATTCGTTATATTTTTATTTAGCATAACTGAAATACAAACTACTTAAACTGTAAAGGTATTAAAAGAGGCAACTTAAGTTTTCAAATTCAGCAGGGTAATGTCCTAAAAAATATTACGAGCGCGTGGACTTCACTGGACACGTCCGCGGTGCCAGAACTTTTTATTTATTTTATATTTAGATTCGATCTATTTTTCAAACATAAACATTAACAGCACGCATCTCTGATAATAAAAACATGCTTTTAAATGAGAAAATGAAATAAGGAGTGCATATGTTTCTATTTTAAAACACGGTAAAACCTAATCTTCATAGTAACTGCATATCATTATTGGACTTGGAGAAAATTCTTGTACATGAAATTACCACAAGCAAAGCCAGGCACCGGCGGATCTCCTATAGGCCTATACACTTCATCTAAATAAATGAGAAAAATAAAACGTCCAAATTTGCAAT
>ENA-OREC01001533-OREC01001533.1-marine-metagenome-genome-assembly--contig:-NODE-1533-length-11808-cov-10.841275_pt1 | contig 11808 bp, 6 predicted proteins | sample MGYA00248626_ERZ508543 | MGnify/ENA primary metagenome ERZ508543 (study PRJEB26211, sample SAMN05518279) | marine metagenome | isolation source: Puget Sound, Washington, USA | host: Bankia setacea... | reverse complement strand
CCAAAACAGATAATTTAAATGTTATTAGGTCTGGCTTTTAAAGACCAACTCGCTATTAAGACCACCTTCGTTAAGTTCCAAATATATCATTTTAATGTAATGGGGTTTCAGTTTAAAGAACATATTTCTCCGGTCTCAAGCGTCTAATTTTAACATTATTTGGCCCTGCTATAAAGACCAACTCGCTATTAAGACCACTTTTATGGCCGGGTCCCGAGGGTGGTCCTATAAGTAGAACTTCCCAGTTAGTTATATCTAAGACATGAATTTACCTACACACTTTTTTTTCACACCACAACACCTGTTCTAATAATACTTTACACACTATCAAACTGCATGGAAGATACAATTGTGAATACAGAACATTTGGCAATAACATAATTCAAAAACAACAACCATTAATGCAAAAACTAATTCCCTACCATACCCTGTTAAACAAATTGTAATTTTTAACAATTAAAGCTTTTAATATATGAATGCCTAATTAAAAATTTATACATGTGCACTAATTTAAAATTTAGCTCCTTCAATCAAAATCTAACATTTCTCTTAAGCCCTGCCCACTTATTTAAACTGTCCAATCAGAAGTGGTCTGCTCTCCATTTTCTTCATGAATTGAACCAATCCTATATCAGCTATCACAAATCATCCAATGACATGAAAGATAACATCTTCTGCTTATGTAACTGACCAATGAGAATGTCCCTATCTTTCAATTCTGTTTCATGATTGGCTGTCACATCACAATGTTTCTCAATCATAGAAAAAACAACAAGATCACAGAGAAACTGGCCAATTCGCAATCACTCAAACATCACCAACATCAAATCAGGTTTGAGTTTACATCAACAAGTAGGCAAATCGACCAATCAGCACTCAGATGAGCCAGTAGCTCCGGCCTGATCTTTAGAGCCTGCCTCTATATCCACTCTACATATAGGACACTTCTTGTTCATGCCCAGCCATTGGTCCACGCAGACAATGTGGAATAAGTGCATACATGGCAAACGCCTGAAATATAATAATATCAAAATCAAATAAATCAGTAAAACAAAACATAAGTTAGTATAATATTAGGACATGTATTGTTAAGTTAAAGTTGCCCTTTCATTCTTTCATGTATTATAGTAAATGATTCTACTGAAGGAATCTGTGTTGAATTTGAAAGAAAAAACAACACAACATTCTTTTTTTCTACTTTCAAATTGCCTGCAACTGCTAAAATCATTTTATGACTAACCCATTAAATATTATCTTTGACGATTTCGGTATATGATAACTAGGCTGTAGGATAGAATTTAGTTGCCTATATATTCCACAAGGGCATTATTTCATAAGTAGTTTGTGGCTATGAAGTATAGATGTATATCTTAATGTTTGATTTTAAGCGAAAGTCCATCTTTAAAAATCAGCTATAGAAGCGGATAAAACTCTTTCGCATTCAAGCCTTGTTAAGAAGGTTTACAGTAAAAACCACTTTTACAATTTAGAGTAGGTTAAAAGTGAAAACGGTTCTAAGTGCTAATTATTAAAGAAGCAAATAGAACTCTTTGGTATCACTCCGGGTTGTGAAGATAATTCTTTAAGTTTCCGCCGAGGTTGGCCTTTATAAAACATTAATTAAACCAAAAAAAAAATAAAAAAAAATTGAGGAGGCGAAAGTGAACCATTTGGAATAAAAAAGTTTTCACTCACATAATTTACATTTTTGGTGGGGGTGAAAGTTAAAGTGTTTTAAGACCATTGAGTAAAGAAACAGATAAAACATTTTTGCTATCACTGCTGATTATAAAGGTTTATATTTACCTGACATCTTCTCCGTCTTCAAACTCACTCAGACAGATGGTACATTTCTCCAAGTAGTCGTCATCGTCATCCTCATCTTCATCATTTACACGCTTTACCTACAACAAAATATAACAAATGAAAAATTGTGGCTCAAACCCAGGGCCTTTCGCTGACCGTGCAAACACTTGACCACTGAGCTACTGAGCCAATCGGTCTTCTCACCACCAAAAATTCACCCTTAAGATAAATCCCTTGACACAAGTATTTTGGTTTGTGCAACACTATATTTGTGTCTAATATAAACATTTCAAATTATATTTATATTATATTTATAAATGTTAGAAGAAGTGGTAGATCCCTAACCCAACTTTCATTCAAGCACAGGGAAATAAGGGGCGTCAACTTAAAGGGTACACCAAAGGCGATCTTTTGTATCTTTAGTCTGCCGCAGCTGATTTGAATTTAATGTTCCCAGAATTTTCATATTTGGCTCAACAATGTGACCTTTATGTACTAAATATGCTGATCTTTAACTGCCCTGACTGAACTTTTTGTACTTGTAAGTTCTATAAATAGACTGACCTTTTTGTACTTGTGAGTTCTATAAATAAACTGACCTTTCTGTACATGTGAGTTCTATAAATAAACTGACCTTTCTGTACATGTGAGTTCTATAAATAGACTGACCTTTTTGTACTTATGAGGCAGTGTATGTTGTTCTATAACGTCTTGGCTGGCACCTCTGTTTACATTGCCAAGTCTTTCCTCTAAATGCAACAACTCCTGGAAACAGAGAAACAAATAACATGGATTTAAAGTTGCCCTTTCATTGCCAATTACAATTAGTTAATTCAAGAAATTAGCATACATTATTGTAATGAATGCTTCTTACAAAGGAATCTGTGTTAAGTTTGTAAGAAACACATCACAACGTTGGTTTTCCTACTTTCAAATTGCCTGCAAGTATCTGCAACAATCTTTTATTACTGACCCGTTAAATATTATTTTTGACGATTTCGATATATGATTATTAGGCTACAGGATCGAGTTCAGTTATCTATATATTCCACAAGGGCATTATTTCAAGTACTTTGTAGCTATGAAGTAAATGAATGTGTTTTTTAAATTTTGAGCGAAAGTGCACCTTTAATATAAACTAGAGCTAACACTGGCTGTGGAGACTTTACCTCTTATCCAAATTTTGTCACAGGAAAAGAGCAAAACAATTAAACATTTATTAGATCTTTTTTTTAGCGTTCGCTTGTTGTCGGTTCTGCGTGGTCATTCGGTTTTTTCATCCCCGCCTTAACGGCCAATGACCTCCAACTTCGAAGGACTTCTATCTCAGATTTTAATTCGAGGCTATGAATACGGAAATATCAAAAAGAGAAAGGTAACCATTTATTCCACAGTATTGTCTTTACCTCGTAAGTTGGGGGACGTTGTGGGTTGAACATCATCCGGCCAAGTTGCCATCTCATCTGTAAGTTACGCGGCAGCATGTTGATTGAGGGAGGTACTGAAGGGAATGCTGGGAAATCTGGCAAGGGAGGGAACTCTGGTATGTGGCGCTAAAAAAAGAAACAGGTAAAATGAAATGACCAAACCTTTATTGCATAAGAAAAGTTTGACAAGCAGGGAATTCCATCATTTTTAACCAAAAGTGTTTATTTACTATTAAAGACAAACTCACAAGAGTGCTTTAACACAAAGGTTGCGTTTGTTAAAGTAATTGTTGAAGGAGATCATACCAACGGACAAAAACCAATCACAAGAGTTCACCTACATTGTGTAAAGCTAATAAGCAAAATAATGGTTGCCTCTTCGAATATAATACCATATGTCACACAATTAATACAAACCCTGTTAAACAGTTAAAACTATCATTTCATTGAAACCAAAAGCCTGTACTTTCCACAAATGAACCAATGAAAAGCCTTCCTTAAACAAATGAACCAATGAAAAGCCCGTTCTTACCAAATGAACCAATGAAAATCATGTACTTACCAAATGAACCAATCAAAAGCCTTCCTTAAACAAATGAACCAATGAAAAGCCCGTTCTTACCAAATGAACCAATGAAAATCATGTACTTAACAAATGAACCAATGAAAATCATGTACTTAACAAATGAACCAATGAAAATCATGTACTCACCACAATAGGTACACCATATGGCACCCCTGGTACGGCAGTGAAGTGGTGAAGTCTGGGTACACTAGCATGGTGATAGTGATGGAGATGGTGGTGTAAATGTTGATGCTGAGGAGGAACCTGGGGATTGCTGTAAGAACAAGAGTAATACATTTGTACAGATGAATGATATCCTGGTAATCCACTTCTTTATAGGGTTAATAGCTACGTTGCTACAAATTACCCAAGCATGTCGATGTATACTGCACTTCACCAAGCGAACAATATATAAACAAGAGATTTTTGCAAACATTATGCCCCCCCCCCTAAAGTGTGTTTTGTCACTGATGTTTTGTACAATGGGATTGGTCAGTTCAAAATAAGTTGTACAAATGTATGAAGAAAAAATTCATTTTCGAAATTGTTACTTAAACGGTTTGGGCACATTTGACTCCAGTGACCTTGACCTTTGACCAATTGACCCCAAAATCAATAGGATTCCTCATGACCGATTTGTGGACCAAGTTTGAGGAAGGTAGTTCAAAGCGTTCTCGAGTTATTGATCAGAAACGAAAAGGTTACAGACGGACGGACCAACCGACATGTGCAAAGCAATATGCCCTCTCTTCTTCCAAGTGGGGGCATAAAAGAATTAGGTCACTGTCATTGTACACTAGAATATATTAGGCAAGGTGGGGGAAAGGTATACATGGCAAGGCTCTGTACAGGTTTTTCAGACAGAAAACAAACACTTCTATACCTTATTTTTCAGGCACTAATATTTAAAGAATTTATGGTTGCTCTTTTGATCCCAATTAAATATTTCCTAATATATTTTTTTTAAAGAAATTAGCATACATACATAATAATAAATGCTTCTTATGAATTTTGAAGGAATCAATATTGAGTTTGAAAGAAAAATAACACAACATTGACTTTCCTACTTTCAAACTCCCTACAAGCACTAAAAATCTTTTAATGACTGACACGTTAAATATTATTACCATTTCGATATATGATATCTATAATATAGGATTCAGTTCAGTTGATTATATATTCCACAAGTGCGTAATGTCATGAGTACTTTGTGGCTATGAAATACAGATGGATACGTAACGTTTTGATTTTGAGCAAAAGTCCACCTTTAACATGTTCAAATATATAGAGTAAATACGGTGCTGATACCTCTGTATATGGGGGTTAGTGATTGGAGGTTGTACGGTGCCTTGCAGACGTGGCGTACAGTCCATTGCACACGAGTTCTGGCCATGAGGGTTGTTAGACTGGGCCTCCATAATCGAGTGGGGCGGAATCTAGAAATACAAGATAAACCAATCAAATCACTGCAAATTAAGAGGCCTATCAAATAACACGTTTTGAATTTAACCAATGAAATAGCTGCAAATTCAGAGTTAAACCAATGAAATAGCCAACTGCACTTTACTATTAAAACAACAATTTAAATCAATCAAAATGTTCAAATTAAGAGTTAAGCCAATAAAATAGCTGCAAATTTTGAATCCAACCAATCAAATCACAGCCAATCTCAATAGGCTACAAATTATGAGTCTTAACCAATCAAATAGCTGCAAATTAAAATTTAACCAATCAAAAACCTGCAAATTATGAGTCAACTATATCAAAAGGGATGCAAAGTATGAAGTTAACTGAAAAATATAACTGCACATTTAGAGTTAATTTAATCACATAGGTGTAGATTTCTAGAGGTTCTCCGAATTCCAACAAAAGATTGTAAATGCAAAAAAAAGAGAGTTGTTTTTTAAGCAATGGGTCATTTTGGCAGTTAGAGGTTATTTATGCAGAAATATACAAACGGCACGAAAGTTATTTAATCTCTACTAGTTCTGCTTATCAAAGGTATTGTAAAATCAAGGAAAATGCAAGTGAATATAGGTTTCAAAACTGAATTCTTCGGGGCCTTGATTATATAGGAGATAATTCTTAGCAGTATTACCTGTAGTAAGTTGGTTCCCTGCAGGAGTTGGGCATGTTGAAGCTGGGCCCGCATCAGTTGATTCAAATCCAACATTCTCTGCTGATCAGCTGGTGCCACCTGAAAGAAAAGATAACCAATGATTCTTTATTTGTTCTATGTTGAGTTGGTAAGAGTTCGCTCCCTTGAGAGTAGGCATTTGAATTTCTATTATGTTTCATACGATAAAAGGAACCAAACTTACTTGTATTTTTGTTACGAGTTTACTCCCCTTTTAAATTGCTATTTCAATTTTGTTTATATAGTGCATGTACAGAGATCAGAGATGTATTCAATAAAAATGGTCTTTTTTTCTATGAAAACCACGAAATAAATTAACTACAATAGTAAACAAGTAAACAATTTGGCTTTCATGAGTGTAAGTGCAACGAAAATGATAAAAAAGACACGAAATTTGATACAAGCAAAATATAAAAACTAGAACTTTGAGTCAAATGACAAAAGGATACCTATGTCTCACACTATCTCCATTTACTAATTATCTCCCTTGAAATAGTTCATGCCCTGATTATCTCCCTTCATGTGATATACTGTAACTATGGAGTATCTGTTAGACAGTAACGGGGGAGCAGACGGACTCACAGGGTGATTTCTAGATACCGTGCCTCATTAAAACTTTTGTTTGCCGAGAAAGTAAGAAGTTGCTTTTAATTTGGAGAGCATGAATATAAACGTTCCAGAAAATCTTTGTCATAAAAACCACGAAAAGTATGTAATTTTTATGTACGTGTTATTTGGCCTACGAGAAAATGTTTTTGTTTGAAAATTTTATAGTAACAAAAATAAATGATGATGATGATGATGATGATGATGATGATGATGATGATGATGATGATGATTATGATGATGATGATGATGATGATGGTGGTGGTTGTGATGATGATGGCGACGATCAATTTTAAGGAAAAATATATAATTTTTACACTATTAACATGAATATAAAACAGGCATTCCAACAACTATAAATGTGAAAATAAAGAAGGTCTCATCTCAATGGTTTCATACCTGTGGCTGTAGCGGTCGTACCAGATGGTGTGGGGTATGCATTTGAGGGAATGGGCTGGGCGATATATGGAATGGTGCTGGGTGGTAGTGATGATGGTGAATGTGAGCCCGTGCTGTGTGACCCGCCCCGTTGCCTTGGTGACCATGGTGTGTCTGAGCCCCTGTGGTGATCCCGTGCAGTGTGGGGCCGGGTGTGGCATGATGGGAAGAAGAGGGGCCAGGGTGGAGGGAGTTGGGCAGGGAGGAGTGTAGACAGTGGACGCTGTGATTGTGGGCGTGATTCCCTCGACCGCAGGAACCTGAAAGTATACAAATGTCAATAAGGTAATTTGTGTTTCACTAATGGGCAGACTATCCATATGACAGGACGAGTAAAACATGATAAATATATTGGAAATGTCAATATCATTGTTGGTCATTGTTATTATAATTTTCAAGCTCTATCCAAGTACAGTCAAACCTGTGCTAAAGGTCACCTGCAAGTAGCGGTGACCTATCCACTTAGGCCAGTTTTATTTGTCCTGTGAAAATTGGATAGGAAGTTTTTGATGCTCCGAACAAAGGCCACCTGTCAACAAAGGCCACTTTTGTGATTCCCTGTCGCTGACTTTTGTAGACAGGTTTGACTGTATGTATTGTTTAATGCAATGTAGATGTTTCATTTGTTGCAACCTTTGAAATTTGAAAAAAACATTTACCTCAAAATTAGAATCACATCCTAAAGGCAAAGAACAAAATATTTTTTTCGGACCAGTAAAAGTTGAATGCCATTTCTGATTTCTGACATAGGATTTCAATAATAAGACTATGTACTGCTGTTTACACCAACTGTCCTGTCTTTGGTTTACTGAAAAATTAACCTTTTAAAGATTTTCTGTCAATATCTTTGCTAACAAGATTAACTGGTGTTTCAAATATATCAAATGAATTTTCCATGGTTTCACCAACATAAATACTGTATATCAATTTTCATTTAAAAAACAACAACAGTTGGACAAAAATAATGCCCGTTTTCTTACTTAGCACGAGAAAACCCTGATTAGCCTAGTTGAAGCATAGCATATAAATCATCTTCAAATAAATAAACGTATCTGCAAAATATCATTTGCAACTTTCTACTACTATATCTTTTAAAGTAATATTATACTCATATTTGATATTAAAGAAAATGAATGAACGTATAACAGACAGTTGATATATCAACAAATATACATAACGTATAAAGAGCGAATATATCCATTCGTTCATTTTTGAAAACGAAGGTAAAATATTTAAAAAGAAGCGGAAATTGCCGAAGTTAAACGAGTTTACGGACATTTACGATGTTCAAATATTTACGATGATATGCATAAGTTATAGATCGTGAATGCCGGATGGGAGCGAATATGTTTTGGTCTGTATCTACTCAAAACGAGGACGTATGCATGGGTTAATACAATTCATGTAAAGGGTCTTTTTAAGTGGTTTAAAGCTCCTATAGCAGTATAGAACCATTAAAAAATGTGTTCAGATGCGCCAGGTATATCTTTAATTAAATCTTTCAGGACACTTACAGCTAGAAGACTGTGAGCTTTGTCCATGACCATGTACGTGGTTGCTATGGAGACCGTTGCCATGGTGACCTCCGTGAACTCCGTGCACCAGGTGACCTCTATGTATCGTATCCCGGTGATGGTGACCTTGGTGATGACCTTGCAACCTATCGTGACCTTGAACCCTCTCGTGACGTCCTGCAAAATGATCGAGGTGACCGTTGCTATGGTGACCGTTGCTATGGTGACTGTTGCTATGTAGACTGGAGGGGACAGGTGTGATGTGGTTGTGAGGAGGACAAATACACGGGGGTCTGTGATGACTGGGGTGTACATGCTGTAAGAAAAAGAGGAAAATAAATAAATATATAGATAAATAGTTAGTGATCAATATAAACTCTCTACACAATGCAATTTGTTTTCTTAAAAATGCTCTCTTCCTGCATAGAACACAGGTTTCTCCAATAAAAAGAGGCATGTACACACACATCTGTGCAGATAATTGTGTACATGAAATGAGAAGCTTTTTTAAAGTCAGTATCGTATTGTCTTATTTGTTGTAAAATCTAAATTGAGTTTAAACGTTTTCAGATTGACAGGTACATTTGTACATTTAGGCACAAAACCTGTTGTAAAATATGAGTGTTTTTTTCAAAATGACAAATACTATTACTAATTGACCTGGTATTAAAGGTTGTTAGTCCTTCTCTAAACTATATCACTTAGGACCTTTCATTTCTGGGACGCTGTTATATGCACAGAGTTACATAAATGTACATGAAACTTTGATGCAAGGTACATGTAGAAAGAAATGGACAGCTATCTCAGTATCAGTTTGATGTAAACCCATAGCAGTAATTCAGTCATACTTACCCTCCTACATACGGGCTCGCTCACTGCAGCTCCACTGTGATGACCTTTACACCCCTGACTAGTTACTTCACTCTCTGACCTTGACCTTGAATCAGATTGACCTTCACTTGTCTCCATTGACGACGACCTCTCCTCTGACAACTTTGGTATCCATGATGACGTCGGTGACTTTGACCTTTCCGTTCTATCTGACCTAGTTTCACGAGTGTCCTTGACCTGGGAAATTTCTGACTTGATTCCAAGACCTTTGGTCACCTCTGATGAACTCTGTCTGACCTCTGTTGCTAAGTTACCAGTAGCAGCAGAAAGGTCAGGGGTCAAGGTTGCTTGGTCATCAATAACAATTTCGGAACTAGGAGGCAAAGTTCGTCTCCCTCCAGGGTCGTCACAATCGTCACTCTCGGTGAGATCAACTACAACAGTGGCGCGACTCGACAAATCCTGCCGTCGTCGAGGAGGCCTGCAAAAAAAAGAAAATATAAATATTTGTCACGAATGGGTTAAATTATGCGTAATTGAGTCCAACTTTATCCCAACTCAATATTGTTAATAGTGTCTGAGAAATTAGTTTGTTTTTTCGGTCTAAAACAATAGGAACAACAGAGGGTACTTACCGATTTGTTTCTATTTTTACAACTTCAATGTCGCTGTCATCCGAAGCAGACGGCAGGTGGACTTCTGAGATCACCGGGGAAACTGTTCTATTCTCGTTGCTATGGTTATCATTTACATTCAAATCCTGGGAAATACTCTCGTCAGAATCACCCGCGGTTAGGTCTATACTTCGATCCGATTCCATTTCGCTGTTTCGCGGAAGATCGCAACTCCTTTGAACCGGGTGCCTAAAGAACCTTTCCCTGATCACGGAATTTTGTAAATCTTTAATTGATTTACTCGATGTTGGTGATTTCTGGGCGGAGCCTGCGCACGAGCGATTCTCACAGATGATGCTCGGCTGAGAACTTTCCGTGGCACCTTCACCAGACGACATTTGTAGCACACGGCTCTCGGAGCTTGGGAACTGTTCCGAGTCGGCGCCGCTATGTATACAAGTTTTAGCACCACTAACCTGATTCCTAAATATAGAATTATTCGAAATGTCAAGAGTCAGCGCGGAAGTTTTACGAGGTTCGCACGTGTGAAACTTGTGCCCCGATTCGAGTTTTATCGCTTTCGGCCTGATGACGCCAGTGTTTTCACGGATCCTTTGAGCACTTTTATGATTACACGTTGAACTCTGACCGTGCACTCCACAATTTGAGCAACCATTGTTCACATCACAACCTGTTATCGGGACTGCGGTAGAATGATTCATAGCCTCACACTGAACTATGTCGACATCAGTGTCCGACGAGTCACCAGTCTCGCTGTCAGTGTCCATGCTTTCCTGAGAAGAGAATATTGGCAAAGATTTTGACGTTTTTAGACTGACCCTCCGAGTGTTTGCCGTGTGTTCGATAACCCCTGCGCTCGTTGAAGGTTGGGGGCTTGAACTTAGTGAACCTGCATAACGATCAGCCGAATCATACGCCTCCATCGGCCTTGAATCACGATTAATCGAGTGTGAATCACGATTAATTGGACCAATCATTGGATTACAGTTTGAGTTGTTGTGATTATAATGCTCTAAAGGCTTGACAGCAGCCCGACGATTTTCCGCGATACGACTCACAGCCAGTGTGTCAGACACCGCGTTATCCAAGCTCCTTTCCGAATTCCTTGATTGGCACGTGCACGTTTGATTTTTCTGTTTACGTTTACCCCGTTGGTTCGCCTTTGGAAGATTAAACAATGCATAAGGGTTCATAGAATCATACAGGGGGTCGTCTTGAGGTTCGCTCCAGGCCTCGCGAGGGGTCTCTCCCCATGCTACTCTAGGTGTTCCAAATGACTCATAGGGAAAGTGGGGGTTACGGCGACCATGTGATCGACTATGAACCTCGCATCCGTGTTCATCACCGTGGCGACCTCTATGACGATCGTGACCACTCAACTGCTCGTGACGATTATGGGGTCGCGAGTAATCGCATCTCATCTCACAGTCTTCCGAATCGCTCCCTGACAAGTACATTTTTTCCACCCAAGGTTCATTTCCAGGCAACAACCGTGTCACGCCACCCGCCTGCTCGAATAATGGTGTTCGACTGTTATCGTGATCGGGTGAAAGCTGGGATAGGTGCGTCATGTAATTACGAAAGTTGGCGGCCATATTGGAAGGTATCGCGTCACTGCAGTAAGCAACAGGAGCTGGCAATGGAGCAACCACAGGGGACATTTGGGCAACCTCTGAAGGCAACGCATCTGCAAAACCTGCAAGATATAAAACATCATATGATATGTTAAATTTGGTATTTTTAATTCTTTTGTAAGTATCAAAATTTGCAACGTTAAAGTAATACTATGCGCATCTGAACACATTTGTTCAATCGTACGATATTGCTTCAGAAGCTTTAAACAACTTTA
>ENA-OREC01001532-OREC01001532.1-marine-metagenome-genome-assembly--contig:-NODE-1532-length-11819-cov-11.864759_pt1 | contig 11819 bp, 4 predicted proteins | sample MGYA00248626_ERZ508543 | MGnify/ENA primary metagenome ERZ508543 (study PRJEB26211, sample SAMN05518279) | marine metagenome | isolation source: Puget Sound, Washington, USA | host: Bankia setacea... | reverse complement strand
GGCCTGGATCTCGTGATATGTGTATGATTGTGCACATCACTTTAAAATGGCCAACATCAACATTCCAGGGTTTGAGCCTCTTTGGGCTTTATATTTATTGAGACTCATACTTTGGAGACATATTGTTACATCAGAAACTCTAACAATGTTGTTTGTAAAATGTGTACCTCAATTTTGTTGACAGCAATAATAAAAACAATCCAGTGCATCACGTGAGTTAGAATCATACAGATATAACTTGCTTCTGATAATACATAACCACCTTATATGGTGTTAAACCTAATCAGTCTATCTAGAAAAAATATACACTTAATGTGTGATTATTGTAGTAGATTACTCAATATCTGAATTATTTGAATTTGAAGATAATGCTACCCTAGGATATTAAAACGAGTTGAACCTTAATTGTGCATGTGTCAGTAAACAAAGAGTTTTGATGTTGTTATTTGATCTATTTTCAGGATGACATAGAGGCAGTGAAGAAGGACTGGGAGTTGAATCGTTTAAAAGCATTGAAGGAGGAAGAAGAGAAGCGTGCAGAACTGGAGGAGGATGAGATGCTATACACCTATAGCAGAGACGATGCTTACCAACAGGTGAAAAAACGTAACAGACAACTAGCTCAAGAGGCTCGTCGTGTTGTCTCTGAAACTCAAACTGTTCTCTCGCCCCGTAAAGCAGCTGCCCAGGGTGGTGCAGCTGTTGAGGTCCCTAAGAAGAAACAATGGGTCTACAAAACACCTAAGATAATTAAAGATTTAGTTAAAAATAGAAATGCTCCAGAAGGTTCTGTTGAGGACGATAAGAATAGAAGAAAGTCCAAGGTTAAGATTAGAATTGATGATGATAGTAATGAGGATATAGACGTAGAGACCGTTGATAGTGTGATTGAAATGTCGCCAGGTAAAACGACGAAAGTTAAAAGAAAGCTTGATAAACCAATTATTAAGAGACCGAGGAAAAGTAAAGGGGACAGTCCAATTAAGGCACCTAGAGCAGGAATGGTTTCTGCTGCATGTTCTACTGAAGCTACCAAACTTAATTCCCTACCTGGTTTCACTATTCAAAATCCAAGAGAAAATATATTTGATCAGCTGCATTCTCCCAGTAAAGGTAATGCCAGTCGGGCCAATATATTTGAACAGTTTGGTGTGCAGGCACCACCAGCTTCCTTTGCAGGTTTAAATGTTGTACAGGCACCCAACCAAGCTCAGGTGTTCCAGAATGCACTTGCTGGTGGAACTGTTCGGTTGATTAATACACCTCAAGGACAGAAAATGGTGGTAGTCAGTTCTAGTTCTCTTCAGAATCCTCACACCAATCCACAGAATGTAGTATTATTACAGGGAATGCAGGGCTTTCCTCAGGGTATCGTTGTTGGTAGTAACATTGTATCACTTCAAGGAACCCCATTGAATGTAACACCAGTGGCTAGAGCTGGTACTCCAGTTAGTATTCAGACTCCACGGTTAGTTGGCAGTCCACAGATTGTTAGTCCAAAGTATGGAGCTAGAATTGTAACTCCTATGGGTGTTCAGCAGAATCCAGCCCTGGTTCAAAGGTTTGTAACTGGCCAGCGTGTAAATGCCAATGTATTACAAGGACAGGCAGTCCAAGCAGCTCAACTGAACCAGACAAATTCACAGGGATTAGTTAATGTCAGCTCATTACAGCAATTAACCAATATACCTCAGCTGAGACTTAACACTCCTCTTGTTCACACATCAGGTGGCCAGCTTGTCAGTCTACAGCAGACACCTACCGGTACACAGAGAAAGTCCTCGGTGCAAACTATAGCCAGTCTGATAGCTGCAGGAAAGGCTAACAGACCGACACAGCCGGTGGTCCATCAACAACTCAACCCTCCTTTCCAGCCTCAACTCTCCAAACCTAACCCTCCAATAAACCTCACAAACTTAGCTAACCTAATGAGGGCCCAGATTCCAGCCACTATTGGCTCTCCTGTTCAGACACAGTCGCAAGTCCGAGTAAATCCCACTGTAGCTAAACTTGTTGCTTCCCACATTCACTCTGTAAGTTCTAACGCTAGCCAAACTGCCTCTTCTCAAGCTATAACTTCTACAAGAGCAGCTAGTCCTGCAGTGATGAATCTCAGTACCACCACAAACCGGTCTCAAAGTCCAACTGTAGTAAAGGTTGTGTCCGTATCCAGAACTGCTAGTCCAACAGTCACAGCTGCTAGTGCCATAAAGCAATCTGTTGGAGCGGTGCATAGGGGAGAGAATCCTGTTGCTACTATAAATATAAAGGGTCTGCCACCAGGTGTTTCTATCCCAGCTAGTCTTGTTAACTCTCTGGTGTCTGGGTCTATTGGTGGAATGTCTAAAGGAACTCTAAGAGGAATTGTACCCCAGGCTAATGTTGTCACCACTGGAGCCAGGAAGACCATAGTACGCTTAGCTCAACCTACAGAAACTTATGTTAACAGTAATGCTACCTTAGCACAGGTGAGACAGGTGCAAAATAGTACAGGCATGTATGACATCAGCACAGGCTCACCTAAATCTGCAGGTCGAGGAATAACACCAGTGACAGCTTCCGCTTCTCCCCCGACAATGCAAGCTTGGTCCAACCCAAACCTGGTCATCCGAACGAGGAGAGCTGCAATCAAGAGCCCCGTGAGCCTTCCCCGTAACCCCCAGTCTGGTCCTACCCCTGTGTCTCCTGCCCCTATAACTATAGATACTGTTGGTATCCCAAGAGCTAATGGCCCCACAGTGGTATTAGCCAATCATGTAGCTAAGAACATACCGCAGACAGCCATTCCACAGGTTGTTCAAGAAGTGGTTAAATCAGATGATAATGGTAACAATGAGGGTGTCAGTATCATAGAGATTACTTAAATGACAATCAAATAGAACTGTTTCTTCCATAGGGATGGATATTAACATTTGATGAAAGATGATTTGCAGATGATTTTCACAGTTTTCTGAAGATCTCAAATTATTAAACAAATGCGTTGATAGTGTATACCGGGAAATGTTTGTGAGTTAAAAGTAAGTGAGGTATAAATGTAGAGAAAGATTGAGCAGGAATACTTCATAAACAGCAAAAGTAGAGATAAGACATCTGGCGATCTTAAGGAACACACTGTTGATCATGTGTTTAGGTACCCTTCAACATTTTTACCTGAAGAAAACAGCAATGGGTACCACATTCCATTCAAAACCCAGCAAAATAATGAAAATGTATATAGTTTAAAATGGCATTTAGATATCTTTAAAAACTGATATATTTGTCAGTAACCGGTTTATTATTGATGGTATACTTTGTACATTTGTAATTATGAAACATATTTTGTGTCCATATTGTTCTAGAAATGTTCAATAAGTCACATCTCATTCTTGGTGCATGTTTGTTAAATTTTGAGACTTTTGTATGCATCGGTTAGTTGCACATTTTGTTTGTTATAACTGTCTTCAAAAATCATTTGTCAGGACAAGATGAAACAAAAAATAAATGGAAAAAAATTGTATCACAGTTGTTTGCATCTTTTATATTCCCTTGTGTTCTTTGTTCCTAAACTAGTACGAGAGTGTGTTCATCTCAAAGTGCTGCATTATAACACTAGAACTAGAAGTAAAATAACTGCACTTTTATGGTAAAACACACTTTTGTCCTAGTATCTTGATAGGTTTTGGTGAGTTGCCCCAGAAACGAAATTTCTAGCCGTTTGTGTCTCAAATTTCAAAGAGAAGCTCACGAAATTGTATGGAAAATATTACTTGATAGGGTTTTGGTAGAGGGACTGCCGATTCATTTCAACTTTTAGTTTGGAATAAAAAGAGAAGATAAATGAAGTACATAGAACAAAATTGAATTAGTTGTCCTGGTAACGTAGCCCTCACCAAAATCATATCATTGGGCAAAGAGCACAATGGGATTTGAGATGCAAACAATTTGAAAAACACATCAAAACCAACCAACATTTTATGCTATTAAGACTCCACAAACATGACACATTTAGTATAACTTGCATACATGACTGTTTGGTCATCAACACACGGAACACTTGTACATACACAATAAGCATGGAGATCTGTTAACTAGCTTTAATTATAATATAATTATGCAGATTTAGCAGTAATACCAAATTACTACATGAACAATCTGAATGAGTACAATTAACAGATCGGCAAAGCACGTTTTTAAGCCTCACCACATTTCTATTACAGTTGTATGCCCATTTGAGGCTTGAAAGCAGGAACACTGGTAACTGCAGTCCTCTGGATAAGTAATGGACAAAATGCAGCAACTCTTTCATGATTATTGTACAGAGTAATCATAATTAGTTCTATGACGTAGCTACAATCAATCTGAACATGATTCACTTGATTGTTTTATATAGAAAGTACATATGTTAAGAAAACACTTTAGGCGTATTAGGTATTAGACGTTACATGAGGAAACCACAAAAGTAACTTGAACCAAAGATGCATAGGACCACGTCCAAGTATAGAAAATAAACAAACATCTTGCCTACAGAAATGCATGCTTCTCTAATTCATACAGGTAGATAGATTGTTTAAACTTCATACCAAGTAGTAGCAAATAATGAATTTCATGGTGATAACAGCTGTGTTTTTAGTACATACATACAAACATATACACACCTACAACAGACACACAGTCTTGTTCTGACAATGAACTAGTTAGTGACATGCATGAAATGTTAGATCACAGATTAGTGACAGAGGCAAACATTTGTGCTTGTAGGTGTTCCTGTCAGACGTGGACCAGGAACAAATGCCCGTAAGTATCTCTAAATAATATCGGTAATTGTGCTCTATCAAGGTAAAATTGATTGATTATTCTCCAACTAAATTTAGTTGGAAAGGTCGCCTTGAATTTTGAAGCCAAATAGATTAAAATGATTTCACTGTTTCTTAAACAAATTGGCTATGTGCAGGATTCAGTTATCCATCACTCCCTGATTAAACTTTTTGTTGAGCCTATGGTGTAGTTGTAGATTGGTATATTTAATGCATGTAACTCCTGGGTTGTTTTGGTTAATTAATTTGTTGATGGTGAATCACAACTGTTATTTTATGGTCAGCCTTAGAAATTGTATAGAAAATATGACGGTACTGTTTAATAGAATAGAAAACCTGTCCTGTTTAGGGGCATTATTTTCATAATTAATGTGTTGAAGACAAGTTCAGTTGGAACAACTCCAAAAGAAATCTTGTGGAATATGTATTATATAACAGCAAATGAGAAACCTGCTGTTTAGAGGCATTATTTTCATAAGTAATCTGTAAAAGGTAAATTGTGAACAAGTCCAAAGAAATTTTGTTAAATATGTATGATGGAAACCGCAAATAAATGAGAAAGCTAGCCTGAGTCTTGTGTAGGGGCATCCTTTTTCTAGTTTTTAGAGATATGTCACTTTAAGTATGAATTATCAATCAAATTAAGTGTCTGTTTGATTTATGGTGTTTTAGATGTGGTCTCCTCCAACTCCTCCCCATGATGACAATGATGTATACATGGACCAAACTATGCTCTTCCTGTATGAACCAACCATCATGCCGGAAGCACAACTACCACCTGTGTACGTGAAGAAAGAGAAAAAGAAAATCAAAGTGGAATCAATTACAAGTAAGTGGTGTTTGTTGGAGGGTTAGTGTTAGTGCGCTCCAATGTTATGTGGCCATGGATTTTCTGTAAAACTGCATGTGGAAACTGTTATATTTTAGTATATATTAAGTGATTTCTCCAAACCCAAAAGCCAAATTCATATACTCTTTGCTTCTTAACAAACACCTGTGTAAAGCTAAAAAACATGGACTGTGTGGGTTTTTCAAGGATCTCGAATTTTTACTTAATTCACCACTTGCATGCAATCTCTCAAAAGTTTCAACTCATCATGTAAAAGTATTCCAACGGTGCTGTTCGATAATCCTGTATTCAAGTATTTATCTATCCTGTTATCATTGTGCATTTTGGCTTCTATGAACAAGAAATGGTATGAGTGGAAATTGTACTTTTCAACTTGACCTTGTTTTCAGCTCGAAAGCAGAAACAAAAACGCGAGGAGCAGCCTAGAGTTCCACGGTCTTTGTTTGATCGTGCCAATGCTCAGTTGCTACGGTTACGACGAGATGCTAAGTTACAGATGAAGTTAAAGATGAGTGGTAACTTGAAGCCGTATAGACCGGTACCCACATTGGCTCCAGCTAAACCAGTGATGGAGCAGGCACCCGACCACCCAGAATGGCTTATACATGAAGACTGGGCGCTACTACAGGTGGGTTCTAGTTTAATATACACTAACTGTACATAGCAAATGATTACAGCAAGTGTTAACTTTAGAAACATTTGTGTAAGGACTAGCTACTGAAAGATTTTACTTTGTCATGTGTAAGAAAACAAAACAGAAATCAAGAAGAAAAAATTGTCAGTAATGCTTTGCAATTGAAGCTTTGAAATGATGTCTTCTGTTTCAAAACTAGGTCAGGAATGATAAAACCTCCAGGATATATCTAACAACTGGTTCTATGTAAAAATAATCTTATGAAATGAAAAATTAATGTAGCTAATAAGCACCCAAGCAAAAATCTATACTGTTAAAAAATCATGTTTGCATAGTCATTGCACATGGTATCTTAGGAAAAACGTTTGACAAATGTTCCAAAAAAAACATGAACTAAACATTTCAATTATAAGTTAATTATATGGTTATCAATAATTCATTGTGTTTTTCAGGCTGTACAGAATTACTTTGATGTTCCTCTAAACCTGATGATTGTCAACCCTGCGCACACCCCTAACTGGGACATGGTGGCGGACGTGGTGAACAGTTGTAGCCGTGTATACAGATCTCCCAAACAGTGCAGACTACGCTATGAGACTGTGATCATTCCACGTGAAGAAGGACGCATCATGTACGATATCACACCTAGAACAAAGAAAAAGCAAAAAGGCATCTATAAAATGGTATGTATGAGAAAGCTGGTTTAGTTATTGGTACAGCCAGTTAATATAAGCTCCATGCTGAATATGATTAATTAAGGATATATATATATCGGTGACATTTGTTTATTATCTGCAAAATGGCCTTACATAGTGAAGCAAGTCAAATCTCGATATTAATCGGATTTGAAACTCGGAATGGTATTAGGTAGTGTTATTATAATTGTTTTGTTTCCAAATCTACTTGCCCCTGCTTAATTTGGAGTCTTTTTTTTTTATATTAATATTTTTAGGAGGTTCAATATATATAGTAAACTGCCTTGTAATTTTGATATTTGCGACAGTGCATACAGTGTTTATTATTCGCAAATCTTGTAGCGACGTCAAAATTGTTGTTATAAAGCGATTGTGGTAGAATACAACCATTTTTTCAGACGTCCATTAAAATTAATGTTATAAAACGAGTTTTGTAGAATACAAGTCCAATTAAAATGGATGTTATAAAACGAATGTGATAGAATACAAGTTAACCATTGTTTCAGACGTCCAATTAAAATGGATGTTATAAAACGAATGTGATAGAATACAAGTTAACCATTGTTTCAGACGTCCAATTAAAATGGATGTTATAAAACGAGTGTGATAGAATACAAGTTAACTATTGTTTTAGACGTCCAATCAAAATGAATGTTGTAAAACGAGTGTGGTAGAATATTAATTTAAGCATTGTTTCAGGCTAAGAGTAATCGTGCAATGAAGACCAGTCAGCTTCAGACCCAGGACAGTAACAATCGTCTCACCATCCTTTACACACTGAGGTTTGACTCCGCCAAGAGTATCGCTGCTAAACGTCCACCTCCCATGAGACAGACCCTCGTTAACCCGACCCTGAAGAACCCCAAACATGCCAGCGTACTTCAGGAGAACAATATACAGTATGAACAGCCTCTTAACCCTATGGCCGTGGCAGAGATTAGAGCAGCTAGGATTCAACGAGAGAAGAAACAACAAACACAGCAACAACAAGCAGCAGCTGTAAGTAATGAGAGTTTCAGACACATTTTGCCTCATCTGTGGTAAAAAAAAAACTATCAAGAAAAATAGTCTTGTCTTAGGTCTTAGGTCTTAGCTTACAAGCAAACACTTCACCGAAAGTCATGTTTAAAGGTGTAACAAATGAAATTCAGCATCTGAAATCATTATGAATTTATAAGTATATAAAGAAAAAGAAATATCCAATCACATAAAATATGAACTTGATAAGATTCCATAGAGTATTCAGAAGTTAGACCATTCAATCTGGACAAGAACTGCAGGGTCATATAGATCTGATTGTATGGCATCTATTTTACAGCAACAGCAGGCAACCACAGACCAGCAGAGCACAGTAGTAACTACACAGCGTCTCACTCAAGCAGCTGTCATACCTGCCTCACAAACACCCACCATAGTTGCCATGACAACGGCTGTCCCAGCAACACAACTGGCAACCATAGGAACATCAGCATCCTCTGCAACAGTCCTGGTATTTTGACCTTCTGTTTTCTTTGATTATTATATATTTTGGTTTATTTCATTCACCTTTTTAACAATTGTCTTCATTTTACACTGATAGTATAGTTAACATACTTGTAGGCACAACAGTTACTGCTGGCCTCTGATTTGTTACTTATTGGGGAAAAGTATGTCTTGTAAAATTTGTTACGGTCTTGTTATATATCCTCAACGTTGATTTGTTAAAACATTGTGATAAAACTATATTTACATTTACATTCAGACTGTTACTGGAACGCCATTAGCTCAGGCCAGCATTCGTGGTCGTGCACCTCTCACCGTACAGGAGATTACATCGGGGGCCACAGTAGGTCAAGTAGGGGCCGCTGCATCACAGGTTAGAGCCCAGCTACAGACAGTGTCAACAAGTGGAGCTACTGCCCTTACACAGATTCAACTTGCTCAACGATTCACCAGCGCAAACACAGCCTCTGGTAAGTAATAAACAGTGAACAGTGACCAACTAGGTTGTGATTCTAAATTGAAGGTTAATATTTTTCAAATTTTAGAAGTTGCTTCAAGTAAAACATCTACCTTGCATTAAACAATATGTACTTGGATGTTTGAAATCTATAACAACAATTTAACAGACATGATTTTCGATGACAATTTCTATCTTAACCCACCTGCCTTGATAGACTCTGTGGAGCTCAAAATTAGAATCACGACCTTTTAACTTGATTTTTCGGCCAAACAATACTTTAGTACTGCATTCGAGCATTTGATATTTGGCTTTTATATAGCCAGTTGAGCTTTTTTTATTAAGTTTGAATAATAGGTAAAGTTATCTGGGGGGGGTTTTGTTAAGAGACATTGAACGTGAATGGCAGTTGAACCAACAAAAATGAAACCTGTTCACAGTGGTACTTTAACTGTATAATTCTAACTTATTTTACATTCTACTTTCAGCTGTCCAGCCTCAGTTACGTCTCTTACAACAGCAACAACAACAGACTTTGCTGAATCGTCAGAAACAACAGCTAGTTCAACAGCAGCAGCAACAACTTAGGATGCAGAAACAACCAACAGGAGTTCTGGTACATTTATAACTGGATCTTACTGATATTCTATTAGATACCTTATTCATTTTTGAAGATGTAAAACAGGCTTATTGATCTATGGATGCAGGCAGATTTTTCGTGGACCAAATGAAAATAAACAGATCTTATGTACAACCAAACTATTTAAAGTAAGCAAAACCTTAAATAGCAATAACAAAAACACACAACATTATTCATGCCTCCAACTAATGAAATGCGGAGGGGGGTATGCTGAAGTCAGCTGGCTGATATTGTGAAATATTGTGTCTCGAACTCCCACCACAGTTTTCAAGACAGCGCAATGAAACTTGCTGTACATAATCCATAGTGTGAGTAGATGTGCATGACATAATTTGTGCGAGGCTCGGCCAAATGGTTTTTTAGAGTTATGTCCCTTCTATTATATTCTATTATATCTTTATTTCCTGTGATAAAGGGATACTCGTTATAATCGGTGATAGCTCTAGTTGATTCAGAAAATATCTGCTTTATCTCACCTGTACAGATTGATCCTGGATTGCGCCAACAGCAGCAGTTACGTCAGATAAAGGGCACAGGGTTACAGGCACAGAAAGTCATAGCTCAACAACTAGTCACTAGCATGGCAGGGGTAAGTCACATACACCTTCAGTCTTATTCACCCCCTACCCCCATCCCCCTGTCCACACATACACATCCAAGTGAAAGATGCTAATCCACAGGCCATGACTGGTAAAAATTGAGTTGGTCCAGTAAAAATATCAGTAATGACACAACAGGTAAAGAACAAAACATATTTTTAGACCAGTTATCAGTCTATCGCCATCTCTTCTACCCTTATAAGAAGATCGATCTGTACTATGGTGAAAGCTGTATATATAACAACAACCTTAGATGAAAATTAATTGTTTATAGAGAGTTAATCTTCATTTAAATAATGGTGGTACACAGAGATGGTAAATGACTGTAAAACTGGTCTGAAAATATATATTGTATGATTATTTTTTACAGGACCCACTTAATTTTTAACATTTAAGGTGGAAGGAACGGTATCTTTCTCAAAGACTATCCGGTACAACTTAGGCTGGATGGAAACATTCAATTTAAAAGACAAGTTTACAATATTTTAGAGATTAGCTAAACCTGTTTTTTACTACAGCGTCGTGTATTTACTGGTTGATTTTGTATTTGTTTACACCTGAACATTTTACTCCTTCATATTATCAATGGTACAGTTTGTATATTTTGAAGTGTATTGTGTTTTTCAAATATCAACTTACTGAACTTTTGTTAGCTATTTAGTTTCTTGTGATAAACCAGTTTTATTAATATACAATGTGGAACACGAACATTTTGAAATCATTAAAGCATTTTTCTTGTTTTACCATACCCCATTATAAGGAGTATGAGTAGAGATTTTGACAGTCTCTTGCCTTGATATTAAGTTATAGTCTTTGTGAATGGGTAAAAAAAATGGGTAATTATTTCATTACAATCGTTATAGGTGAAAACAGGACTGACTCGACCTTTGACCCAGGAAGATGTGGCCAGATTAAAGGTGCATCAGCCACTCACACAGAAGATAGGAGGAACTGTGGCTGGCACAACTATAGCTCAACTACACCATCCACAGACTGGACAGGTGAGCTACCACATGGTTTCATTATACCCCGTCTGTTTGTCTGTCTTGCAAGCCCAACTCTAGTGGATGAAGGGATACTAATATAGAATTAACACAGTTGCAGCATACCTAAGGATGTGTAATGAAGGAGAATAATAGTGGTCCAAACTATTTAAAGGGAGATAATTAGTAGTGCAGGACATTGGATATTCTTGTTATTTGACTTCAAGTTTGAGTTTGTTATGTGGACATTTAAACTTACGGGTTTTCCTATTAAAAACAAAAAAATATATAAAAAGTACTAGGACATTTTAGAGAGCACTACTGCATGACTTCCAAACTATTCTAGTCATATAAGCATTCCATGCTATAAACCTACCCTATACATGTAACCGTTTGAATGTGTGGTTTATCTCACCCAGGCATTCCGTGCTATAAACCTATCCTATACTTGTAACCATTTGAATGTGTGGTTTGTCTCACCCAGGCATTCCATGCTATAAACCTATCCTATACTTGTAACCATTTGAATGTGTGGTTTGTCTCACCCAGGCATTCCATGCTATAAACCTATCCTATACGTGTAACCATTTGAATGTGTGGTTTGTCTCACCCAGGCATTCCATGCTATAAACCTATCCTATACTTGTAACCATTTGAATGTGTGGTTTATCTCACCCAGGCATTCC
>ENA-OREC01001531-OREC01001531.1-marine-metagenome-genome-assembly--contig:-NODE-1531-length-11819-cov-14.948561_pt1 | contig 11819 bp, 3 predicted proteins | sample MGYA00248626_ERZ508543 | MGnify/ENA primary metagenome ERZ508543 (study PRJEB26211, sample SAMN05518279) | marine metagenome | isolation source: Puget Sound, Washington, USA | host: Bankia setacea... | reverse complement strand
CAAAAATTGAGAGGCTGTCCACAAATTACAACTGGAACTTAGACATGCTCTCACAGCTTCAGCCGTGCCTTCTTTTTGAGCAGGTGCAAATATACGTTTTATACAAGCATTTAATGCATCAACAGTCAGGTTTTCGTTTGGAACTTTAACTGCCACCTTCATGCCACGGAAGTAACCTATAAACGTTGTTTTGAAGTTTCCCATGCCAAGTTTTCTGCCAAGTTTGATATCCTCAATATTTGAGCAGTTAATGGTGTATCTCTTTCTTGCCAATTCCAGCAGGTTTGCAGTTTTAAAGAAGGGGTAGCTGCCTTCTATCGCGTTGCTTAGAAATCTAGGCTTTTCTAGCTGATGATTTGCAGGAATGTGGTAATAAATGAACGTTTTCATCCATAGAAATTGGAGGAAAATTCCACAGATAGTAACGCATATGATACACTGTATGATATGTAAATATCCTCTATGTTCAATCTGCTTTGTTACAGACATGATTGTGTAAAATCAAATATATCCCAGATCCACTGAGATGACTAAATATGAATATACTTTCCAAGACTGGAGTGTGAACAATATGGAAATGTCGTTGTGTAAGATTAGTTTTAGTTTTTTCCCTAGGCAGTTATCCGGGAAGACGTTGACCCGATGCTGACCTACACGTCCTATTTTGCGGAACTTTCCGCTGAAGTTTCGAACATGTTCGGTATTTCCCGTGTGTGACAGATGCCTCAATGTCCGATCGGTTAAGTGGCTCTTGCGGAGGACATTATAACCCGATCGACGCGGCTTCGTGCCTTCCACAAGGAGTTTCTTTACTTTTCTTTTTGTAATAACTCCTATATGCATGTTCTCGTAACCATTACATTATACGACGTTCAAGGAACAGGTACGGCATCTTTGTTTTGTGTTTAATTAGCCAGTTCTTAAAACGAACATGGTAAATATACATTAGTTCAATTCTAAAAATAAAGAAAGCATTACGCAATGTGTCTGAATGATTCGGCTAGAATGACTATTGGGCGCATATCTGTCGATGACTCTGGGGCGAAAGGAGTCAAACCACTTCAATGTGAGCAACAGTAAACTGAATCATGTATTGGGATTGTCGCATTTACAAGCTGCATACAATTACGATTTAATTTTCATTTTAATGAGGTTAACACAAAATATTTACAGTCGCCATTTGACTTCTGCACAACAAGAAATGCTGCTCATTTTTGTAAGAACCGATCAACTGTTCGTAGGAGTATTCATCGAGCTGTTAAAATTTTCCAAACACCTGGTAATGCTAATTCCACAATTCCAGTACCTTCCTTTTGCGATGAGTGTTGATAGTCACCTTCACACTGTATCGTCGAGAATCCATGGCTGTCCAATAAAAGAGTGGTGTTACCGATTATCCTTGCACTACCTATACATGCTATATATGAGTTCCATTTAAATCGCACATACGCCCCAAACATCCCTATAACTCTAATAATGCCGCCGTGTGAAGTTTGTAACCACAGACAATCACGTGATATAAATCTATAAATAGCCGCGGGTAGACACTATTACTTAACAGTAGTCTCCCTTAATAAACATACATTCCAATGCAAAGGTAGAACAGCTAGCTCTAACGTGTCTAAACAGTGTCATGTTTATTTAAAAATGAAATTGAATTACCATAATTTGAACATATTTTGTTGAGCCTAGCATTTAGGAAATGGCTGATAGCAGTCCCAGACATTGAATGTATTTGGCTGGTAAAAAAAGATTCTAAAACTTGCATTTTACATAGATCGTGTTAGGACATGTAAAATTTAGCATTAAATGACGACATGTGTGCGTTCATGCGAGAATGAACGCAATGGTTGACTCTAGGAAATACCTAGGAGTGTTGGCGCGCTTCATGGATTTTCCCGCGTCACTCAGTGTGTGAATCGTACCAATTCGGCCCTTCCCGGCAAAGCTCAGATTCATTTTCGCATTACACACAGGTTTGTCGTTCAATTCTTAAAATATGCGTATGTGGTCCTGCTGATATGTTACGTTATTTTGTAATATCCTAAGCTTGAACGTGACTTAGTAACTCCTCTATAGATATGCTATGTACGTGAACAGTTCCGTTGATTGACAGTACATGTAATTAGTTATTAGAAATTAAGTTAATAAGGCAAAGGTGTAATCTCAAATATGTTCTCAATATTCTGTCAATAAAAGTCAATCAATGTTACCAATAGGAAGGAATACGGTTGGTACTTATAAAGGATTGCTTGTGTTCCGAGTGTCGTTTTCGAGCATTTTGCTTTTTAAGACAACATAAATTGTAGTAACATATACGTTGCTTTACACCAGTCTAGAAGTATGTTTTGTAACGTTTGTTCCTCAGCGGACGTTGCAATAAACTGTGGAAATACGGCAATAAATAACATGTTTCTGTATGTGACATCTTGCACAATGCTAAACATTCAATGACACGTAGGATAAGACAAAACACGAATGAAAGGTGAAAGGTATTATAGCAATAAAACTCAAAGTACATATATCGACCAAGAAGACTGCTGTAAGCACTTGTGGTTTAATTCATACGCACTCGGACCCATATGTTATTACCGCGATAAAACACGGGTACATATGGTCTATTTCTTTAATAATCAACATAATTACACATTTTTTTCAGTTTTATAGCAGATCACAGCATACCGCTCCTTTATGTTTTAATTGTCGGCTAATTTAAGTATTTGTTATACTTCATTCATAGTGTTGCAAAGAGGAACTAGTTTATGGGAGAACGGTTTTATTACGTTGTTGTTCGAACCTATTGCTATTTATGTGCGATAACACACTTGTTGATGCATAGGTAATTATAGTAAATTTTGAAATAAAATATGTTGAATCAAACAAGTGTTGCAAAGATATAGCAAACCATGTATTGCGACGTATTGTTGTACTGTAGACTCGTAATACGGTACTGAGAACTCGTAGTGTTTGTCTTATACATAGCAAACGATATAGTTAAGTTTACTGTTTAACGGTCACCAAAAACGTTTCTTGTAGTGTCACGGGTGGTTTCTTCTTTCCAAAATCCATCAATACTGTAATTGAGATTTGTCAGCCCTTTTTGTGTGTTTTTCATGAACAAGATGTCAATTGATTATCTAAGTTCAACTACTTGTGCAATTGCACAATATATATATTGCAATAAGGAAAATGTGTACAATGTATATATTTCAATACTAATTGTCACAAATCATAATTGATTTCCACCTGTCCATCTTTCTTCTGTATGGATACAACTTGATACCGAAAGATGGACAGACATCAATTCCCTCTATTCGTTTGGGGACCAACTCTGTACATTTGCATGAGTGCTCTCCCTTTTGGGTAGATATTTTTATTTTGTTTGGTAAAGAAAACTACTATATTTACTGTTTGATGTAGACACGCGAATTCTAATTAGCAAAGCACTGAAGCATTGTTATTATGTTATAGGAAAGTCTTATATTATGTAAACATTAACATATAGTATTGTCCTTGACATTTAAGAAAAACGCAACTTTTTGCTATATACACATTATAGAAATACCTATCAAGAAGGGAGCAAACTCTTACAAACTTAACATTTCGAAAATGGGGAATACATATGCCGGAGTTAAATGCTATTCGACCATGAAGATCACACAAATATAAAAACATGTTGTTTTTTAATTCACAGGAAGTAAATGTACCTGACAATGGTATTGCACTGTGAAAGAAATAATTGGCATGAATAAATACAAATACACACAACAAATATAATATTCACTGTGACATTACAATGACATACACGTGTACTCATAGCATGGTACAGCTTACATGCAAAACATCCTAACCATAAACCATTTAAATATACATTACACTGGTCTTATACTTCCCAACAGCAGAATTATTGAAACAAATGGTTTACAAAAAAACATTGAACATTTGTGATAGTTTGGGTTCAAGTGATTACAGAGTTCAAGTGATTAGTGGTTTTTTTATAGGTTACCTCCCTTTTTATGTTTGATAAAATAATGTTGTATTTTTTTACAAGTTACCTCCCTTACAGTGATTAATTGTTTTTTATATATATAAATTACCTCCCTTTCTATGATTAATAAAACAGTGTTATGTGTATAATCCCTTGAATAATTGATATGGTATTATCTCCCTTGTTCTTGTATTAAATGGACCGTACACAAGAAGCTATACTGGTGACGCTTTCTTTTTTATGATAAGACAGAATCTACAACATTTGCAATGGGCATGTAATCACTCAGCAATATTGATATATTGATATGCAAATTAAATGACTCAAATGGAAATGAAGATACCGAAGAATGTGAAGTCCTCTCCCAAGTTTAAATGTACCAAGGAACATGAGAGTTTTTATGTTACATTTCTTAAATCATTGAATACAGACAGGTAAACAAAACATGTTTTATCACATAACTAACCTTGTTTGTATAACCATTACAAACATCTTTATATAACACCATTTTCTATAACCCCTATATGAACATCTAAACTATTTAGACAAATGTGCACTACTGCAGGTTTGTGCGCACATGTAATAATAATATGTCTTAGCCTTGTTTTCAATATGATACAAACTTTTATGAGACTACGTAATCAAGCATACCAAAGGCGTGTTTCATTAAAGTTTATATCAACTCATGTAAGATACTGTATGTAAATAAAAACTTATAACAAAAGACAATGAGCCAGCATTTTGTAATCAGTACTTAAGCTGCACAACCGTAAAATATAACTACAGTACATGTGGCAAGAAAACCAAAACGATTACAGTATTACAGCACAACACCAATTTGGAATATTGATGGAAAACTTGACAGTTATACAACAATGCTAGGATTATGTTTCATCATCAAGATAAGTGTGAAGCCGTCTATTTCTACTGTGCATCTCAACGTTTAACACAGATACAACAATGCAAAAACATATCAAATAGCAGCATACTAGATAACTGATTTTGTCTCAAAAACATAATATGTCCTTTCCCATGGCAATTTATCAATGAGTGTTTTACTGAAACGGAATATTAAATTGAGAAGTAAAATAATCAAATAATTTATTCCAAAAATATTCCCAAATCCTGAATTTTAGTTTATACTAATTTATTTTAGTTTGATTGTAAAACAAGGAATTACTGCCTATGTAAATCACTCTAAACTCAATACCTGGAACCAACCAGTACTGAGCAATGAGGGCAACATTTCTTGCTCAAGGAAACAAACCTGAGCCTTAACAGTGTTTCAAGCCTACAGGCATCAGCAGATTACGCGATTATGCCCTAACCACTGTGCCACCCTGACTCTTTCTGTGCCACCCTGCCTCTCTAACTTTTGTCTTCTTTATTTATTCTAGATTTCTAGATAAAACTAATATTCAAATAAAATATCCTTACTACAAATGGCGAAAATTCTACTGTCCAAAATAAAACTATAACCATTTGAACTAAAGTGGAGAAAATATGATGACACCAAAATATGGTACAGACACAACCAAAATTATCAAACTGTTTCATAAGTTATGAAGTGTACTATATACAGAGGTCAGTAAAAAGTTAAAAATAATTAATAATTCTTGTTTCACAGATCATGGTTCTGATGCAGATATTGTTTACAAATTACTTTTTTTAAATGAAATTGATATTTATGAACATCAACAATCAACATCAACAGTATGACAGGACTAACTTACCATAAGCTTGGTATACTGTATACAAACATAATAGTGATAAACTAAATTGCATTGTTTAATTTTAAAATGAATCTTTAAATACATATATGAACAGATTGCAGACAAGAGAGGACATACAAATGAGTGTGCTTCAATGTATAAAGTGAATTTATGACTTAACTAGAGCTATCTCTGATTGTGGTGAGTATACCCCCCCTCCCTATTCCTCCTTTGTCACAGGAAAAAGGGATGTATGGTTATATAAGATTTCTGGAACCCCTTGGCCGGGCCTCACACAAATTATGTTATGTACATCTAAACGTTTTAGGGATAAAGTGTAGCAACCTGGGTTTTTTCCAATGACTTGAAAACTGTTTGAGTCGCAATATTTCACCAAAAGTCAAAACGCCTGATCCTCTGAGCGTCTGCTCACTCCAGTATACACCCACTTATTTACTTTGATGTATAATAAATTCAAGCTTCTAATACCAGGAATCTATGATATGAAAGAGATGGTATTGTAAGTAATGGGTATGACGGAGATTCTGATGGTCATATTTTCTTAAAGTTGCCCTTTCGTTCCGAATAAATTAATTTCCCCCAAAAAATGTTTTTAAATTACCATACACACACAACTCATGAAGGAATCTGTGTTGTATATAAAAGAAAAAAACAACACAACATTGGTTTTCCTTCTTCCAAATTGCCCGCAAGCACTAAAAATCTTATATGACTGACCCGTTAAAATATTATTATTGACAATTTCGGTATATGATTACTAGGCTATAGGATCGAGTTCAGTCGTCTATATCTTCCACAATGGCATTTTTTTTCAGAAGTACTTTGTGGCTATGAAGTTTAGATGTATAATGTTGTTGTTTTTGACAGAGAGAAAGTCCACCTTTAATGCACTTAACACAAATTCAGCCAGATACACAATGTAGTTGATACACTCCAACAGAATGTACCTTCAAATAAATGTCCAGTTGGTTTTTAAAATGAGACAAATTGTACTTCTAGTAGGGATTAAATAAAACTATTGTTAATCATGCAATATCTAAACTAATTGTGATTGAGACAACTATTTAAGACAAAATTTACCAATGACCAGTCTATTTTAAACTGCTGTCTGTCCAGTTTTAACACTATAGATTTTATTATTTTTTTTACGATAGGTTCATTTGAACTTGTTTTATCAGAGCTGTTAACAGTGTGAATAAATCTTTTTTAATCTTAACAAACATTTTATGAGTAACTTGTAGGAGAGTATGTAACTGTAGAATACTCCCTCGGTCCACAAATATCTACACACATATGAGATAGGTCGGGTGATGTTAAATTGTTGCTTTTCTAATATCAATGATTCTTGAACAATATTGCGCCAATAAAGACAATCTCAAGGCATAAACATACAACAAAAGAAAGCAGTATCTTTAAAAGTATTACATTAATAAAACAAATGAGGTAAGAGAAACTTTAAAAAAGGTAGCTATAATAAACAACAGCCATAATTATACTAATACAGAGGTTGTCTTTGCTAGAACTACCACTGATGAGTATAACCCCTTTCCCTGCTTTGTCACATTAGATACAAGTTTACCATTTAAGACACAAACTTCCTCTATCAATTTATTAAAGCATTTCTTAGAAGAGGCATAACTCAGAAACGCCTGAGCTGGACCTCATGCGAATCTACATTTCCGGAGGATTTTGATTTTGCCTCTTTTTTTCAGAAACATGTTAACCTTTTTCAGAAACGATTTACACCTTACTATTGATTTAAGGGGAAATATTATCAAGAAAAAACTCTATATTGTATTTAATTCCTTACCCCCCACTTGTATCATAAAACCCCTATCTGTACTTCTACTTACATTTACAAGCATTTACAACAAATGAATAAATAGATCAGAGTGTAGAGCGCACAACAGACAAAAATGTACATAAATCTCTAAAAAAAGAAAAACACAATTATGCAGGCAGTTTTACAATTGTGAACATGCGATTATTTCCATCATGCAGTTACATCAAGTGAAGTTCTCAAAATATCCCATACACTTAATATGTTAAAATTTCTAGGGGTTACAAAAAGAAAGAAATACACAAAACTTCTAATCATATACTAACACCAATGAAAGCATGGACAAAGGGTGGTACAACAATTCATCATCTTATAAAAAGGATACACTTTTAGCACAAACACTAAGATTGGATGGTAATGCAAACATGTATCCAGTATTAGAGTTTAAGAGAAAAGTAATCAAATTTGACTCATTAGTTAAAAACATTATCACCTTATTTCCAGAAACTTCAGTCATGTTTTTTTCGCCATTTTGAGAAAATTCACTTTGAAGATTTACACTGTCGTATTTTAGAAACTACATACAGGGTTCTGGAATTACATGCAATGAGAGTTATATACATTCTAGAACCATGTATATAGTACAAATAGAAAGAGCTTGAAATGACAAATCCAGATGTACCAAATACTCAAAACTGCCAAAAATCGACTTAGAAATAGTGTTTTAGAACTAAGACTTAGCTGGTAGTACTCTATTAACAGTATTGTTTTTACATTTATACATAAGATAAGCTTCTACATTTTGTGCTGGTTTCAGGGTGTGTGACCTAGTCTTGAGCATAAGTCTGTGGCTTCTTGTCTCTACTGTTATATCACCTCCAATAACTTAGTCTTCTACCGTACTTCACCCTACTCACTACACTGGGTTAAGTACAACTTCCAGAGTATGGGGATATTAGACACAGAGTATGGGGATATTAGACACAGAGATGATGGAAACTACCTGACTAGCTGACTCTCATATGTGGAGAATTAACATTGTTACAAGTCCTGGAAATAGATTGAACAATTGCATTACGCATGGTTGATATAGACTGTATCAGGATGTATCGCTCTATAGGCTATCATCTATCAAGAGGGGCTAGGAAAGGACTATCTCAACATACATACAGAACAGAACAAGTCTAATCGATTAAAATCCTATATAGTCTTCTGCTTATGTATTACACAGTATATGATTATAAAGCTAAATATATTGATCCAGAAAATTGAATATTTGTCTCAAACTAGCAGATACATCACTAATCACACATTCCTATTAGCTAATGGATGCCTGTCAGGCGTGAGTTTAAACCCTATCAAAGGTTTCATTGATTCCTTAAGCGAAAGGTTTACATTGCCATTGTCATTGCTTAGTGCTGATTGGTTCCAGAAACAGATTTGAACGTTTTTATATAATTAGAATTACTTATTTCACAATCAGACTAAAATTAATTAGTCTTAACTTGTTTTCCATTGACTGCTTGTCTGGATTTGTTCAACAATGTGTAATAAAAGCCTTTTTGTCATCTAAATTTCTGAAATGATCACGATATTGTGTATGGCAAAGTTAGTTTTGCTGTGACACAGTGTCAGACATTGGCTGGTCTGACAATAAATCATATTGCCTCACAGAATTTCTCTCAGACCAAATTGAACCGAGTCTGAATTAAATTAATTAGTGTTGTGTGACCACTTGTGAAGCATTACAAAGTACAAAAAATAAACAATTATAACATGTTTAACACAATATCAACAAAGGGAGCTCACTATGTAAATGTTTTACTCTTTAAATTATATATATTATCTCCCTTGTTTAGGCCATATATTCAGAATGTATCATTTATTCTTTTTCACTAATTCATTGTGATTTAATTTCACTGCTGAACCTTTCTTTTTGCTATGGAATTCTCTTTTTCTAATATTGTTTAAATGTTTGTACTCATAGTGAACCTTGTTTATATAAAAAATAAAGTTACCAAAATTACTAAACTTACCTAGTACATAAGCAGCTATGAGCTTTTGATTGACAGACAAATGAAGGTAGTCTGGTAGCCGTGACCCCGCTTCCCCTACCTGGGGCAACATAAGGGCTGCTATACATATCAAACCGGTTAATATCACAACAAAACTGGGACCAGATCCCTGCTGTCTTGCACCTGAAAAGAATGTAATAATACAAGTAAAACTAATTACATATAGATCTAATGATTTGATAACAACATATTAAAATAGAGATATCACAGATTGCGATAAGTATACCCCCTGTTCTTGCTGTGTAACCAAAAGATATATGGATATTAAAGAATTTAAGAAAGAACATAACTATGAAACCCTCATAAAGGTTATGTTATGTACATCTATACATCATACGAATCATTTGTAGCAAGTTTCATTTAGATGACTTTTAAGAAACAACATTTCACAAACGGACTAACTGCCTGCTGACTGAATAATTACCACAAAGGTTTTTTTTTATTTAAACTGACCTCAATAAGTGAGTATTGGAGACAATCTTCATGTTTAAATGATCAAGCTGGAATTCATAATTAATGGGTTTACTCTCAGTGTAAATGGTTTGTTGTTTTGTTCTTACACATACAACTGATGCTTATGTAGATTCATAGATAAAACTATTTATTCTGTTTTGAACGTTCCTCATAAATTTGTCTGAAATATGTGTAATTTTGCATATTTTGGCTTAAATTTAGGCCAGATTAAATGAGTACAAAATGCAGCCTTGATATTGTTGGGCTGTTTAATATTCAAATCTAATACAGGTATTGACCCTGAATAACAATAAGAAAGCATTGTTTTCTTTAGACCCCCAAATTGACATACCAAATTCTGTGCTACTGTGTGCACTATCAGAGCTACTTGTTGCAGTCTGTGACAGAGATAAGAACTTGTCATCTCTACTAGGACTACCCTCCCTTTGTCTGGTTGGTAGTAATACAGCAGTGAGATCCTTCTTTCCTGAAATCAAAGTTAAAGCGTAGATAAATGACAAGAGTAAGCATGTTGTTAGTCATGTGACAAAAGTTAGCATATCAACAGAAAAAGGTTTTATGTTTGAAGCTTAAAGTGAAGTCACTTATTTGGGTAGATATGAAACATTGCAGTTTTCCTAACAAAGACAATTTGGTGCATATTCTAATTTGTGGATTCCTCTATACTTGGTTGTAAAAAAACAACTAAAAACACACAAAAACAACAAAACTTTGTTTGCGGGGGGAATAAAGTCAAGAGAAATGTTTGAATTTGCATACCCAGGACTTTCCTCGTACCATGCTCTGTGACTTGGATACGGAACTTGTCATTCACTCCCTCATTGTTTATACAGATGTCTGTGTGTCGGACAACTCTGATAAAAGATAGGAGTACACATCTTGAATTTAGCTTAAAATCATTGGAAGAGTCTATGTAATCTGTTTTTTTCATACTTCCATTACACATTCTTCCATTTTGTTTACATTGGTTTTACATTATCTAAAGTGTGCAACAGCCTAGATACAGTTATACACATTGACAGCCAAACATGTGTTTCAAAATAATGAACTCAAGAACTTGTTTTTATTTCATCCATTACTCTCTTTTTTTCTTTGACTTCCCTTATTATTCGAATATAGTTCTTAGCTTTCAATCAACATTTTTACTACGGTTTATATTTGATTACATGTTTGAAACCATAAACAGCTCAAATAGTGTTGCAAAACTTAGAACATTAGATGAAGAGTTCAAGTCAAGCAGGTAATATTTGATGTACACATGGTTAGATTGATTTTACATATGATAATGAACAACACATTTTTAGGAACTTTAAAAAGGTGTGAGGATGAAGCCTTTTGATAAAGCATTAATTTTGTATTTCAAAATATGATTCTAAAACCGTCCCGTGATGTCTCCTATACACAAAGAAGGAAACGAGCCGTGTTTTATTTATATGATAAAATATTGTTGTTACTTTAACCTCCCTAAAATTCATAAATAAAAATATCTAGTCTAAAAATGTGTGAATAGGCCAAGGATGCTGTGGTCTGATAGCAGAAGAACTTATGGACAGAAATGTGTGAATAGGCCAAGGATGCTGTGGTCTGATGGCAGAAGTGCTTATGGACAGAAATGTGTGAATAGGCCAAGGATGCTGTGGTCTGATGGCAGAAGAACTTATGGACAGAAATGTGTGAATAGGCCAAGGATGCTGTGGTCTGATGGCAGAAGAACTTATGGACAGAAATGGGTGAATAGGCCAAGGATGCTGTGGTCTGATGGCAGAAGA
>ENA-OREC01001530-OREC01001530.1-marine-metagenome-genome-assembly--contig:-NODE-1530-length-11820-cov-11.908371_pt1 | contig 11820 bp, 6 predicted proteins | sample MGYA00248626_ERZ508543 | MGnify/ENA primary metagenome ERZ508543 (study PRJEB26211, sample SAMN05518279) | marine metagenome | isolation source: Puget Sound, Washington, USA | host: Bankia setacea... | reverse complement strand
TGCATACATTGATGCCATGATGCATACATTGATGCCATGATGCATACATTGATGCCATGATGCATACATTGATGCCATGATGCATACATTGATGTCATGATGCATACATTGATGCCATGATGCATACATTGATGCCATGATGCATACATTGATGCCATGATGCATACATTGATGCCATGTTGCATACATTGATGCCATGATGCATACACTGATGCCATGATGCATACATTGATGCAATGATGCATACATTGATGCCATGATGCATACATTGATGGCATGATGCATACATTGATGCCATGATGCATACATTGATGCCAAGAATATCTATATAGTAAGACTTTATGAACATTAAAACACCACTACCCTACAATTCTTACTAGTACCTAAGCTTTTGGCTACATTTGAATTTTATGAAAGAAACAATTAATGTATGTGAATGTATAAAATCCAATTTCCTTCCATTTCCACCAGTGCCAAAACTTTAGAGTACATTGATATTTTATGATGGGACTATATCCAGGGCTGTTACTGAAAGTGTCTTAAGTGATAGAACCCTTTCACGTTCTCCCTTTGATCTGGATTTACAATTCATGAACTTCTATAATCGACCACCCTACCATCAGTGCCTGGTATCCTATACATAGTCTGCCAGGTGTCTCCAGCAAATAGATCTTCATCACTAACATCCTCCCCTTCTACTTCTATAGAACCTTCATCTTCTTCACTTCCTGAAATAGTAGAAAACAAATGTACATATACTTGCATATAGTAATGATACTCTCCTATAACAAACACTATAAATCTCAAACCACTCCAACAGAAAAAAAACTCTTTAACACGATATGCAACTTTATGTAAAACTAGACTAGAGTTATCACTGAATATGATGAGTATATCCCCTATCCATGCTTGCTTACAGGAAATAAAGATATATTGGTATAAATGATTAAAAAGGGCATAACTCTGCAACCCTTTGGCCAAACCTCACAAGAATTATCCCACCATAGAGATCAAGTATAGCGATTGTCATTCAGATTACTTGTTAACTGTCAGAAAAGTTTGAAAAACAACATTTCACCATAATGCTGACGCCCCCCTAAACACCCAATCAACTGTCTGATGACTCCAGTACCCACCTACTACGGGTTGGCATTAAATCTTAACTAAATCCAATGGAACATATTTGATCAGATATATCTTCTTAATGTATCGAAAACTGTGTTCGCCTTTTTAATAGAACCAGTTTTAGAGTTTACCAAATAATTGCCTAACTTTACACTGCCTGTAAAAAGGACTGTTTATTTAACTTGTGTAAACTTACCTGTGAGTATATCATGGTCTGAGATTTCACCCTCCACATCTTGATTGTGTCTGAAGTATTTGGACTTGGCTTTCTCCATTCTCTGACTCTCAGCTTCAGCCTCTGCCTGTTTCTCCTCCTCTAACATACGCTCCATCTCCTTGGCTGGCAAAGTAGGAAAAGAAAGATAATTAACTGCAACCTGTCTCTTTGTTATTTTTTATTTGGACTTATTGTCATATATTGCACAATTGCCTTGGCTGCCAAAGTAGGAAAATAAACCCGTCACAGTCTGTTGAGCACCATGCAATAGTGAATTCAACACATTCAATGTCAAACTTTCCGTGATTACAGAATGTCTTACAGTAATCTTTTAGCTTAGTGGGGCCGAGGAATCTTCCGAAAACCGGCTGTGCCATCGATTGACTAAGGCTCTGAAAACACTGATATCACTCTGTGTGTTTTCCAGTGGTTGTTTGATCTCCATTGATGACTTGCCTAGCTCTACACTAAAAAATATGCATGTACGCTGCTCCGCCTTATCCCCAAAACTCATATTGAAAATGCTTTTTATTTCTGATCAAATGCAAGGTGCTTGTTTATTGTTCGTGCAAATGACTCAAATCTTCACAGATTGACGTCAGATTCATGATGGATAGACGGTATGCATTGGAATGACGTTTTCCGCTATTTCTTTGTTTTCATTACAATAATTGATAGGGTCAATATGTTATTTTAATAAACAAAATTACGTCATGTATACAATACGATTCTACAACCATTCTTTTTTTGACAATTTCCGCGATATTTGTCATAAACAGATGTTGATATATGATTAGATCAAATTTGTACAACTTTCCGTCAAGGAGTATGTGAATTACAAGCAGTGTCTCAATAGTTTACCAAAAAGGACACGATTACAACAAAAAGAGCTGTTTGGGGGCTAAAAATAGGTGGTCTTATTAGAAAAGGGTCTTACTATTGTGTATTGATAATAGCAGACTGGTGTAAATATGAGTGGTGTTAACAGAGGACCATAACTGTATCTCATGCGCTACATGCAAAAAGTGATGGAATTGAATTGAATTGAATGGCAACCAAACCTTTGAGATCGTCCTGGTACTCCTGGTACTGTACATCGGTCAGTAGTGGGTTACATGTGATAGTGACCGTCTGTGTTGGTGTTGGGGGCTTCAGGAACGGATGGTGACAGATCTTCATGGTGTGTATGGTCATCACATAGCTACAAGTCTCTGGCTCGTCTAGCCTCGATATGAAGTCAGCACCACCCTCCTCACACACAAACTGATGGGAGAAAACAAAAATGGTTATTCACTTTTATTCGAGGGATAACTCTGTAAAATTACATGAGTGCTCTCCCATTTTGGTAAAAGGATAATTCTGTAAATTTATATGAGTGCTCTTACATTTGGGTTAAAATGATAACTCTGTAAATTTACATGAGTGCTCTCCCATTTGCGTAAAAGGATAACTGTATAATTACATAAGTGCTCTCCCATTTGGGTAAATGGATAACTCTGTATATTTACATGAGTGCTCTCTCACTTTAGTAAAAGGATAACTCTGTAGATTTACCAAAGTGCTCTCCCATTTTGGTAACTATTTTCGTTAAATCACATACCGAAAACCCTGATTTATTTCTGTTTGATAAAGATAGCCTCATTCTGATTGACAAATGACTGATGTAGTTTCAATGCGTGGACAATCTTATATTATGTTTACGTGGACATAGTATTATTGCTCAGGCACTTTCTTTTATAGATTTCTTAGGTCAGCTGTACAAGCAATTCAAATGTCAATAAAAAAATGTGTTTCCAAGTATGATCAGATCATGCATGAGTATACTAATTTTGAATCCACATACTTAAATTATCTCAAAAATGTGTTATTGTTAGAAACAATACAAGTGATATAATACATTGAAATACCAATTAATTTGAGGTCACTTACTCTAACTTCTGTTCTCCTCAGGTTTCCATTTAGATCACACTTTGTACCATTCACATATTGCTGAGTGTGATATCTTCTCATCTTGTTCTCTTTCAACTCACCATTCTGAAATAACAGAACAAATTCAAAATTGCATTCATGAATCTTTTTGCAATGACATTTATTTTCTGAAGTTTAATAATACTTTTTTAAAAGACAACTTTTATGCCATATTGAAGTCTTGTATTTATGGTTTATTTTGTAATGGCAGCTTGTCTTAATGATTCATTGTTATGGCAGCTTGTCTTCATGATTTGTTTGAAGTGGCAGCTCGTCGTCATGATTTTTTTAAATGGCAGCTCGATTCATGATTTACAATTTGCATACATGACTTCTTGTACTGGTCATTATGGGTATTCAATTATTCATGACACATTTTGGAGAGACAAAACAAATTAATTTCATGGCTTTTGTAGACACAATTTCTGCTTATGACTTTTTGTTTTGGCAACTGCACATGACAATTGTGTTCATGGATGTTTGTATTGGTAACTTGTTTGAAAGAATTGTATGTGTGTCTTTTTTGTACCAACAGTTTGTATTCTTGACAACCATCCACCTAGTACCAGTCATTAAGCGCTCACAACTGCGCCATGCGGCACCTCTGACAGTTTGTATTCTTGAGTTTTTGGTAATGATAACTTGTATTCTGCAATATTACACAGTTCAATGCACTTATAAACAAATGACAGCACATACAAATATTGACCCTGTTACTCAGCATTCTGTCTATTGTGCTGCTACATGTTATAACTTGTGACAATGCAGTTACTCCTTATCTACCCTGATCATCATTTCCAATAATCTGTTCATAATTTTCTAGTCTAATCTCCGGTAGACAGTAGCCCATGCATTGCTATCCTATCTGCTCTTTCTATTCAACAGCCTCACAGACCGTTTCCAATAAAACCCTCCATGAATATTTACTATGTCCCTAATACACACTAGGACTGTTCTACAATTTCAGCTTTTACCTCCATAATGTTGAACTTTATCCCATAGCCAATAATAACTTCATTAAAATTTCACAAGCCGTGGCTAGATCTGACAAAACGTGTGTACTTGTGGAACTGTCCCCTGCTAGTAACATCAATACTGTCCTTGGCATTCTGATAATTGCTAGCTGGTGTCATGTAAATCATAAAGTATGAATATGGTTTTCAATGAACCTGAACCAAACCCTTGAAATAACAACAAACTGAAGAAAAAAAAAGTTCAACCTATCCCAGAGACCTTATAAATTATGGAAAACTTTGCTTCCAGGGTTTTACAATTGTCTACGGTCCCTCTGGGAATCGGGCCTATGGTGTTATAGCATGCGCGACTGGCTTTTGTACATTACACTTGATCATAATACAACTATACTGGGACCCTTTCTATACAGCCAATTAACGTTAACATGGAAACACAGACTCAAAGAAAATCTACGTTTGATGATAATGTGAAAACCACTGATAGCAACACTACCTTACCATCTAGCACATATTGAATGAAATCTAATATTTTTGCTTTCCATTCAGGAATTAGCTTTAGCGACTTTATTGCTTTAACACTCAGATTGCTGTATAAAAACTCATGCGGGGAAAGTTTTCTTTGTTCTACATTCTATTTATGAGACATTTCTGTTGAATCATGCTAAAGTAACGCTATAACAGATGAATTCCTTTATTCCATGTGAATGCATGTACTGTTTAACTATTGTACTTTGTATCTTTCATATATAGGAATACCTTACATGAGGTGTCATTGGATATAAACTTATATGGAAACAGTTTAAGATGCATTGTAAAATAACATATCCGGAAGAATTTCAAAAATGTTTATTTTCAAATGACAACAGTTGTCAGATTCTTTTCATAATGTACTATTAGTTTGCACAGACCTGCAGTAGTGTACAGCCTTCTTGAGTTTCTGTGTGTTTGGACTGTAGATATATTTAATGTGTGTAATGCAATGTAAAGATATTAGTAATTGATATTTTACATTGAAGTGTGTGATTATGTTGTGTGGTTACACTTACAAAAGTATAACTGTTGTGTTTAATGGAATAACACGATATTTTGTATTTGAGTAAATAGAGCTCGACAGTGTATCTCTGTAAGAACTATTTCTTTAGGAATATCACAATAAAACATGATTTAGGTGTTTACATAAATTAACTTTATACATCTGAGGAATAAACCTAATTGTTAGGTATCACCGGAGGCAGTTCCAAATGCAATACAATAAACACAAGGAGTTAAATAGATTGAACCATGACTGGCAGGTGTAACGTTAATCTCTCAAATTTAATATCAACTTTGTCAAATAAGCTATTGATACATAAAACAAGAAATCTCTGGTTTTCTGAAAATTGGAATGGACAGACTATCATTCCCAGAACATGGTACATGATGTATTTTGGGATATTTGTCTTATAGAGTGATGTACATGTACACACCACCATTTTATGACCCCTCACACCTGTACATGACCTCACAATTACTCACACAGTGGATCCATATGTATTATGAAAACCTCAATTAATTTCACGGTCAGCAGGCAAAGGTCTCTAAGGCATTGCTTGGACAAATGCAGGGAATATTAAATTCATTGATATTTATTGATTGATAACTTAAAGGTAGTGACTGGACTCCTATTATGCTTCTTTAATCTCGGGCCTTGTGTTCATATTAGAGATAAATGAGTGTCAACATTATTTTACCGTCAGACAGCTTAGATTGATGCCAAAAATGCATAAACTTTATCGCGCAAGTAAGAGCAAGGTACATTGATAAGATTTGCTATTCCAATGTTGCCTCTATGATGTAAACCAGCTGCTCGTTTCATAAAGATCTTCAATATAGTTACAATATTGTAGTACTGTAAGTTAGTGATTTACAATAAATCTTATGACCATTTCATGAACATTATCGTAACTGTGCTACAATTATGATGAGTGCAGGGGATATATAGTGCGATGCTCCGTGCACCTGTCATAACCACACGACAAAGTACACAATATGGCCACCAAAAATAGAAAGTGTATCGGGTTAATAATTACCAATAGTCAAAACATGTATACATGTGACATGTCACGGTTTTTATGCTATTTGTTCATCATTTCTAGTATTTTAACAGTCGCAGATGGTGGCAGCAATGACATTTATGAACAGTCGCAGATGGTGGCAGAAATGACATTTATGAACAGTCACAGATGGTGGCAGCAATGATATTTATGAACAGTCGCAGATGGTGGCAGCAATGACATTCATGAACAGTCGCAGATGGTGGCAGCAATGACATTTATGAACAGTCGCAGATGGTGGCAGCAATGACATTTATGAACAGTCGCAGATGGTGGCAGCAATGACATTTATGAACAGTCGCAGATGGTGCTAAGCCAAATAGCTATTAATTGAAAACCCTATATCTGTACAGAAAACTAACACTTGTGAATGTTTTGATTTATCATATTTAAATGCATTCTATCTCCAATAAATATATAAACATTTGTTTCAGACATCAGTGTGTCTGGCAGGAGGAACAGGAAGACTACATGGTGGTGCACAACTCAAAGGTAGGTGATCAACTGACTACACTGGGAAATGTTGAACAGTTCCAATCTATACCCATACTTTCAAATATAAATGTCAGCATGCCCTATTGAAGAATGATCCAGTGACTTTCTCACATTAATATCAATCATTGAAAATTAATAAGGAAGAGAAAACTGTCTTTGTACCATCTTATGCAATACATGTCACTTAATGCACCTGAACATTACACAAACATCAGAAGCAACAGTGGTAATTAAAATCTGTCTTAATAATATAGTGTATGCTATTTTTTTCTGGTAATGACTCTGAACAAAGGACTGAATGGCATGCAAGAGAAACTTATGCATGCTATATAAAGAGTTAAGTTTTCCATGTATCGGTAATTTAGCTTACATTTCTTGCCAAGTCATTATTTGAGCAATGGCCTTTAACAAAACTTGAGCGCCGGCAGACATGACAACCTGGAAACCTTTGCTGATGCACCTTTCCATTTCATTCATTCACGATGTATTGGAACGTATATATGTACCGTAGATTATCCAACTCGATGTTCATTTGATTTCACCACTGAGCTGTTTATATTAATTCCAACTATTGTTACAAGTCTCATGATACGATTAACTCTACCGTAAACTGCCCCGTTCTTATTCGATTATTTTTCAAACAACTAATGCATTCACTTTTACATCAATGGACTTTTGAGAGATTCATATGCTCTAAGGCTGTTGAAATGATTGTACATGGAAGGCATATAATCCAATCAATACCTGGAAATCAATAATGTTATAATATTGCATCTAGAGGATTAAAGACAAAATTTAAATACATAAGAAATAGTTCTGGTGTACGGTATAGCTTGAAGCCATTGGGATCTGGGCACTGACTCGGATCAATTAGTTAATTGGACAGCCTTAACTGGCATGAATGTCCCTACAATTACAAATTACACGACAATTGTCACACATGGCTTCAGTATCCGAAACATTGTTGTCGGTGTCATTGATAGCTATTAATATTTCAAATAAGCGACATTTTCAAAGACGCGTCTAAACCTAACTTCTGCGAGAGAGATCATAGAATGTGGAAGACTTTAATCAGTAACTTTTCAAGCTTTATAGATATGGGTAAGGTAAATTGTGCATAAATGATTGAAAAGAGAAGTTCAACGACAGTATTCATTGAAGAGGAAAAGACTTATGGTACCATACAAGGATAATTTACAGACTAGTGTTTGAACATTTTTTACGCTGGAATAAATTAGTCTATTGTTCTGATATAGTCAAGTCGCAATATTTGGATTTTCGTAAATTTTGTGCATAACAACGGGACTTGCATGTTACTGTTCTACCTACGTTGATTCAGAGATTGGAATCTTACCTGTATACAGTAACATTATGGAATATCAACTTGTTTCATGCCATACTGGAATCATGGTATGACACGCTAATATGCAAAGTCCCTATTAATTATCCGGTGCTTGATGATATCAGGTAACTCATATTTTTGTTTTCATTTTCTTCTTTTCTTCTTCCTGTGTGTAATTCAAACTAGATTGTTGTTTATAATAATGAAGGGCCCTGAGCTGTGCCTCGAAGACATGCAGAAACATGTAGTGGAATTATTCAAAGTTCAAAGTTAATGTTTGTTCTTTAAGGTCAACTATTTCAACTTTTTGTTAAAAACATTATGCAACTTGAACCAACTTATGATAGATGCATGTTTGTACTTTAATATTGGCATGGTTACAGTGAGAACGACACTATAAAAGGATTGCCATGCCAAACAATAGGACATTTTGTGAAACTACGAGGAGTCTGTTGTTAACTGTTTTGCATAATTAGTGGAAGTATGAAGAATTTGCTATTTATTGTTTGGACAGTTTAAAATATACATATTGTTTCACTATGATGTTGAATTTGTCAGGTAGGTTACTTATTTATTATGTGCTAATTTTAAGCATCAACTATCTTTTTTAAATATTTTTAAACGATAAATAGAAATAATGTACAACACTTAAATTTGCAGGAATAAATACTTAAAGAAGCTAAATAAATGAAACACAACTTTTTAAGATTTAAAATTAAAGGGTATACAGGGGGGTATAACTTACAGAGTTCCAATACAGTGTAAGGGGGTAAAATATATTTCATTTCAGTAAATGCAAACAAAAACAGGGAAACTTAACAGAGCTGTTATTGTCTGTATGATAGTAAATTTAAATATGGCTGCCAAACATTGTCAGATAAACTGTAGTTAGTATTATCCAGATGTCTTAAGGGACAATTTAAGTTATACAAGATTAACAATCACACACACAAATTGTCTAGAACCTTTCATTGTCACCAGATTTCTCTCATAGTAAAATAAAATGTTGTCAATTCAAATCAGTAAGTTCTGATTCCTGGACTGATGGTGAAAGCTAGTTCTTAGTTGCCCAATGCAGATGCCAAAAAGTATCAGTCACACACCTTTACACAATCGTACCAACTCAGTCCTCTCAGGCAAAGCCCAGATGCAAGGCTCGAATATATAAATGTAGGAATACACTTGTGAGTAGGCGAAGGAAAAATATAATTCCACATAGTTCATTTTATTACCAATTTTAAATTTCAACAATAAAATAGTTATAACAAAAGCGCTGTGATTAGTATACAATAACAATGGGATAGTAAATCATGATGGCTTCTTTCAAAAAAAAGTGTCCACTATGCAAAGTAAAAGCAGCTTGAATGCATCGGTAAGCTGTGTCCTCTGGTCTGTGAATATGGCGGCCACTGTGGTCTTAAATCTGGGTTTGTTTCGTAGATAAAAGGGCAAGGTGTTCCGATTAACCTTTACAATGTCGTAGGAGAAAGTAAAATACTAAAAAAGTGAATTAATTAAATTATATGTGTTTGATGTAGATGAAAAAAATTATTCAGAATCTTACTATTCATAACCGTACTTTGATGAAGAAATATATCAAAGCTTGGTGTTTTGCCATTAGAATAGAATCTCCCAACATCACAAGAGTTCTAGTATATAAACTTCATCTGATAAAAACATGTCATTGAAAATTCTGGGAAAAGCCATGCAATGTTTTTCTATAGAAAAATAGAACAAGCATACGTCATTCATGCAGATATACAACTCATAAAATGAAGTAAGATAGTGTTAGATCTTTTCTCTTGCTATTAAAAAGACCAGTTAAAAATGCAAAACAAATCTAAGAACCAATGGTGACTATATATGACTATAAAGTATATTGTGAATATTATCAACTTCCCAAATCATTAACAAGCAAAGTCGGAATTCAGAATACTAAATAAATTAAATTTCATACGTCACGCTACTATTACAATAGTGTGTTGTACGGGTATGGAACATCGTAATTAACAAGACTCCCACACAAGAAAGCCTACAGGTCTGACTAGAACAGCTTTGACAAATGAGCTTTGCACATCTGGTACTTAGACTAGCTGACACACAAAACCTGGTGCAGATTGCCTCGAGGCATGAAATCAGAGTGTAGCAATGGAAGTTGCATGCAGACACACTGGTAATGAGTCCTGTTGTAGGAGGTGTCTGTAGATATACAGCCAAATATAGATACAGTCATTTGAGAGGCAATGAAATTTGAATGATTTCTTTATTGCTTGTTACATTTTGAATAACAAACTATATGTACTGATGTTTTATCAATTTTAAAGTTGCTTCTTGCTAAATTAACACTCAAAGATGGATTGTTTAAGTGTTCATGATATTTAATTCTCTGCGGTCATACGTGGATATGGATATTAATGCTATGGGCTCCACCGGTTGGTGATTGGATAAATGGCTTTATTTTTTATGTTTTAGTGTCCTTAAATGTTTATGCAATGAATGAATTTTGAGTATTTTAATTCTCTGAGGACCAAGATGAACACTGATGACTAATGCAAAGAAATGTCAAAGCCTTGTAATTGGATAAATAACTCATTAAAAAGAAAACTTTCTATTGTTTAGTTTTCTTTAATGTTATATAATGAGCAGTCTATGAACATTTTTTCTCCATTACAGCTTTTTTTGTGTAACTATCTTTATTTCATTTGTTTTACATGTACAAGATATCCGTACAAAACATTCATCCAAGATCAGAAGAAAAAGAGAAAAAAAAGGAAGCCCGTAGCAAAAGGAAAGTTTCAGTAGTAAAAATAAATCACAATGAATTAGTAAAGTAAAATACATCAAACATTGTGAACATATAAACTGAAAAAACAAGGGAAGTAGGTGATAGTTTTTTTTAAATAACACATTTACACAGCTTAATATTCATATTTACATCAGATGATTTTCTGTTTACATGTAACTTTTATAAATCTAACCCTTTTTGTATTATTGGAATATTGATTTTTACTAATTCAACCGTCAACAGTCAACATAAACGTTCATATTCAAACACAGTCAACAATAAGCCTCCATCCGTATTAGCTTTTGTTACAGTCTGTGATTCAAATATCAACGCAAAACTACACTATCCATACCTGGTGTCGTAGGCCAGTTAGAACAATATCGAAACTTTCGCCACACAAATGCCACACAGAGATAGATATAATATTGACACAATACTTCAATGAAGCTCCAACAAATAGCTTTTAAAGCCTGCTAAACTAGTAATCAAGCAAATAACAAGAGTCAATTTTTAGTTTTGTGAAATGTGGTTTGTCACAGGTTTGTAGACCTGACCCCTAAAACACAAATACCATTACATTTCATAGGCTAATGCTCTCAACAGTGTCAGTGTTTGTTTAAGGAAAAAATGACAAAAAGTGAATATTCAGAATTATTGACATATCAGTATCGTATCAATACAAATGCAGTAAATATGTTAGAAGTGCCAAGTCCACATTTAAAAAAAGGATAGAAATAACTGTATATAGTAACTGCTGTATATAGTAACTGCTGTATATAGTAACTGCTGTATATAGTAACTGCTGTATATAGTAACTGCTG
>ENA-OREC01001528-OREC01001528.1-marine-metagenome-genome-assembly--contig:-NODE-1528-length-11827-cov-8.436766_pt1 | contig 11827 bp, 4 predicted proteins | sample MGYA00248626_ERZ508543 | MGnify/ENA primary metagenome ERZ508543 (study PRJEB26211, sample SAMN05518279) | marine metagenome | isolation source: Puget Sound, Washington, USA | host: Bankia setacea... | reverse complement strand
TCGAAATATAACCTTCTTGTCCGTTTGCTGTTCTGTGTTGTTTCTTCCTATGTGTTGCTAGAACCTATAAGTTTTTTTACAAGTTTTATTTTCGACAACCCATGTGGCATTGAACGTTAACAAAGATAAATGATTAGTTATGAATAGAAAGAAGAAATCATGATATGAAATATACATCATAATAGTAAGTAGTTAATAGTTTAAAGTTTAGATCATAATAATTAGCACTTACGAAATGACAATTTTACAGAAATATACTCAGTGATCAAACTGAACATTTTACAACATAATATTATATATGTACTTGTATAAATATACATCATTTAAATGTAATGTACAAAATAAACACAGAACACATGTTACATTTAAAAGTTCTTAAACCACTCAACAATACTACTTATTTCTGTTATCAGCATATATTGTGCTATTTCTTAATTCGAAAGCTTTGTTAATGTTTTATATATTTAAATAAGGTTTAAAACCGAAGGATGAAATATGTTTGTAAAATATAGCTCTACTTGATTCTTCCAGTTTTCCATTCCAATTCTGTATAAACTGATATTTTAATCGCTGTTTAACAAGTGACAAAGACAATACACTATCACCAATATCTTGAAATAACCATGCATCATTAAAACCAAGTGTACATAGTAAACCATACAGAAGTGAACACCAATTTTTCTTATCAGGATTACTTTCAACGTCATATTTTAACATGTTATAATATACGTATTGTCATTTGCATTTCCATTACTTAATTATAATTAAATATCGCACATACTGACAATTCATACGTCCAAGCTCTCCATATACAAAGTAATTTTGGGTACATTGTTTAACCCCTAATAATCTTTTTACAAAAATTAAGATGAACCCTTTCAATACATGCACCCTGAGCAAAACCCAAAACTTGGCTGCCATAATTTAAAATAGGAGTTATTAACTTTTCAAAAAGATATAATCTATGTTGTACAGAAAGAGAAGTAAATTTATGAAGATATTTGTTCATTTAAAAAATAGCCTTAATGCTTGACCAGATAATGCAGATTGGGCTTCGTAAAAAAAAGCACCCGGTGCTAAATACTATGCTTAAATAAGTACAGTTTTTAACAATCTCAATTTCAACATTATCAAAATTAAAAACAGTGTTATTTGGCAACCTTCAAGACTTTTTAAAAATCATTATTTTAGTTTTTCTAGTATTAACAACTAATTTCCAGCGATTGCAGTACTCTAACAATGCATCGAGTCTTCGTTGTAATTCATCCTTACTTTCAGCAAATATAACTATGTCATCTGCATATAGTAGCAAACATATTTTAAAAGAAGTTAACATCTATCCCTGATAAGCCCTTATTCATAAACACATCCTCAATATCAATTCAAAAACGTGGAAAATAAAAATGGCGACAATCTTTCACAATACATTTACTTAATAATATTTAAAATGTTCCCTCTTATTCCAAGTTTTATTAATTTCATCCGAAGATTATCCCTTACGAAATAATCTGTCATATTTATATTCATATGTATTTCCTAAACTAGTAAATTACATTTCAAATATTAACTGTGTATGTATATTACGGATGCATTCTCAAGAACGAGTGTCGCTATCACACATTCAACATCGCAGTTTCAGTTGCATTTCTAATAACACACGCATTTGTCTAGCTTAATAACGCACATGATACTAAAGATCCGGAAACAATGTACAAACTGAGTCACGTAAGAAACTGTGTACACCAATGGAGAACTAAACACTACATCACGTAATGATAACATCAAGGAAGATTGGAAGAGTTTTATAATCTGGAGGGACATACACACCACAGAGGAAGGGCGATTATAGAAGTGGTAAGCATTATCTATAGAAACATATCGCGAAACACATTACACAATGCGAGTACTTGCAGATTCTAACTTGGACCGGAAGGCACATACCTTCGAGTAATTAATGTTGAGATGTTCACGAGTTATTCAATGTAAAGCATAAGTTTGTTTTAACATGTTTAGTCATTCACAATTTCCATGTTAAATATCCCGAACTGTTTCTATTTTCTAGTTAAACCAAGTTAATGGTATGTGCGGTGGATGACTTATAACCAGTATTTGCGGTGTCTGTGGAAAATAACTATACTCATATACGAGAAGATTATGCCATACATCTGAAACTGTTCGACTTTTTCAATTTCGTACATTAAACATATATTACAAATACCAATTCTTAAAGTGTTTCTCCGAGATACGGCTTTGTGAATTTGTACTTGTTTTATAATATTGTGAACGTTTTTATACGGGTCTTGGATATGTCATTTATCTGACCAAGACTACGACTCATTTAAATAATAACCCGATCAACGAAAATGCATCAACAATAAAAAGATAGGTATATACGTGATGCAACCTTATCATAATTATAACTTTGAATCTGTCTTTTTTCTGATTGGCTAACTGGTATCGAGGGTGTCCTTTCTAACAAACTCCCTTATTCACCTATTTACACGAACATAGTCAATGTCAATCAGCTAATAATGAAGGAGTGCGTGGTGAATACAGCAGTCACATGTGTACTTATGATTTGAGATCTTTAACTATTTAAAAGTGTATATATTACCATAACATATGACCAAAGCAAAACCTTCTTTTTTATACTTGGGTATCTAAAATTCGGATAATGTATCACACAGCAACAAACAATCAATCAACGTCGAACAAACTGTATGTTTTAATACTAGGTGCAGTATACGAAACAGTAATATATTGACCAATTGACCCAAATTCTACATATATATTAAAAAGGTTGTGCGTGTTGTACGATACAAGATAAGTTATCACCGTTTTAAGCAGGTACCGGTCTAAGATCAACACAGACGTCTATATCAAAACATCGCTGATAGTTCCTGTTATATGTAGTTTACTTGTTTAAGAACTGTTTCCGCTTTGAATGTTCATGAACCAGATATAAACACACGTTAACTAGCTGAATAAGACAACTCAGTCGGTGGTTTATTGGCTTTAAATTGAGCGTGCTATAAGAGTACCCAGCTACCCACACCAAAGACGAAAGTTAAATATAATACATATCAACATTTACAAACAGAAACATTTTATCTAGATACGATCTTAGCGGTATGTCAAAGGTTAATTAAGCTAAAAATGAAAAATAATCTCATCTGATAATAAAACAACGAAACACATTTGTTATTGTAATTCACAACCTACGAGTTAGTCAGTAAAAATACCTCGCAATCTAAATCATATTCATTTGCTTTACAATATTTGGTTAGTAAACGTTTGTATCAATACATGTATACACGTAGTATAAAGTCGATAAATATTATATAAAAGACATTCAAAATTAGAATGCATCGTATCAGAATGTACTAGAAAGGAGGTGCTGTGAATGTACATTCCCGTAAAACTAATATGTAACAACTATTCAATTCGTAAAACGCAATCAGGATCGTATGAACATCAACTTAAACTTTAGAGCTGGAGCATATCGTAATGATCTTACCTGTGAACGTTTCGACTCCAAATGCGTGTATCTTCTTATATCCAAAAGTGTCCACAATTATAGCATGATCCCAATGGTGTATCATTACAAGTTACGCTTTACTGGTACCACACACTGTTAGTAACACAAGACACGTGCTTAACAATGAATCAGCGTTGTTGTATAGAACCTGTCGGCTGTATGTACACAAGTGTAGATGGTTCTGCGCTGTGTCATCCAATGTGACTACTGCATACATCTATTGAAGCAATGGCAGCTCGTTTACTCAACGTATCGTGTCACATACATTACATTGAACATGAAAATATTAATGCCCCAGCGGCAATACAATACCATATTGTATATCAAGAACTTTCATCAAATGAATACAGTGTTTTTTTTTGTTTTGTAATTCTTAGATAGTTCCTTTTCCTTTTGACACTAATAACATCCGTGTATTGGCTTTCCAGCATCGCTCTAGTCTGAAATCAGGCCTCCCTGCGTAATACTGAAGGAGACATTATTTTGCTCCAATTGGTGTAATAATCTATCAAGGGTGTTGGTCGTAATTACAACTATTCCTTCGTGGTTGCCACTTACAGGTCCACTATAAATCCATAATGTTTTATGCACAATACCTCAGTTGCATTTTTTAAAAGAGGCTAAACGGCTTTTAACCAGCAATCTCAAGTGACTTATTACATAATTGAGATAACCAAGAATATCTTAGTTTTCAGAAGAAAGATGCAAACCAATACACGTGTGAAAATGGTTTATCGAGAAAGCAGACTTGCTGGCCAAAGAAAACTCAGAAGGGGAATATGCTGGGAAACTACAACAACAGAACAAGTAGTTAAAGGAGCGCGGTAATATCACCATTTGTCTTTGAATTAATGGTGTAATTTGTGCAGAAGTCAGACAACGATCAAACATAGCGGTTATGATATAGAGTATATTGCTAATAAATTAGATAACCAATGTGGAAAACAAGCGATCTAATGAATACATATAGTACATATTACAAACAAGAACGGGTGTAAGAATGGTAGGGTTAAGCACGAACTTACTAATACGAGGAAATAACTTGAAGATAGCGTTTGATATTACCAATTGAACGATATCAAAACGGAATAAATAAAACACCTGTCGAATTAAACCGTAACTTCTGCAAACAATTAGTATCCGTCAAATCGTGATTTAAAAGGCTGGATCAAATAAGTAACAAACTACGTTTAGGTAAAATAATTGCATTTGACTTATTATAGGACAAGAACGTATGCCAAACGTATGCCAAACGTATGCCAAACGATGTTCCTGATCAAAGTCAGAAGCATGCCATAGTGAAATATTTATTTTACTGAGGTTAGCGTAATTTATTCAAACATTCATAGAAAGAGGTGAAATCGTCTTAAGTTTATTTCAGTTTGTAAAATAAAAATGAACCAAAGCATTTCACTGTGCCATAGTTTCTTTTCTGTATCGCTTCATGATGCATTGACCTACCTCCGTCTTGATACAGTTCGGTAAATACACTTTTAGAAACGCATTTCTAATTGGCCACTATATAAATTATGATATTATGCGAAATATGTTATCAATGCATCTAAAGTTTGGTTACTTTGTATTGTACACACCAACCTATTGATTAAAGGAAAGAAAAAAACGTTTACATGTACAAAACTGTCCATGCGGAACGTTAGGTGCGAGAATATGTCTTGTGGTCGGGCTCCTCGTGCACGGCAAGGTAGTTGTCGACTTTGGTAGGAAAGTATGCACCGTTGATACACTTTTATGAAACACATTAAATGTGGCGAAACTAAGCATAACGGACATGCTCAAGCGTTTTCATGCACACGAAAACTCCAAGTGTAACTATTCAAGGAAACATAACTGCGATGATGTACCGAAATGACGACATTCGGTCAATTCATTTTCTTCATATCCGTGCCTATCTCGGTATGATGTTGGCACGTGAGTACGCATCATGTCACGCGATTAGAAGCACACTAGTAATGCTTGTAGCAAACAACGTGCAAACACTCAGATGGCCTGTAAAACAAACCAGATTTAAATCTTGTTGACAACTTGTTGGACCTATTGAAACGCAAGGTTCGTGCACAGCCGTTGCAACTAAATCTCAGGGAGCTCACGCGCGTTATTCATCAGATGTATGCCGTTCCACAACAGTATATACATGGACACATTTTATCAATGAGTACACTGTACCATTCGACACCAGGTGGATGTACAAGGTATTGAAATGAAATTAAATACGACTTGATTTGATCTTACAGTTTTTGTTTTAAGGGTGTTTATGTTAACCCTTGTTCCCGTGATCCAATATCAATGAAGTTTTGTTTTATATGTTAAAACTACATTGTATTAAACTTATATCTGGTTATTTGTATGTTTCCCGAATATTTTTTCCTAAAATATAACATAAACTAGGTGGCCAATTAGAAATTCGTTTAAGTGTTAACTTAAATATATATACTTATATAAAATATATGGTAAAAATGGCTGCTGCAAAGACCATTTTCACTTTGGCTCATCGGAACTATTTACTCTTGAATAAGCTGTTTGTTATTTCCAAGTTCATATACTCGTACATAACATGTTATATTTACCGAATTTAGCGGATAATGGTGTAGTACGATATAAAGTATTCTTGGAAAATAGAAACATGCGCCACTTTTAGATCGAAAGGGACGATTCACATAATCTCGTCCTTAAGGAAATTTATGAAAAATATTTTTAATCTAACACTGCTCATGTTACGGTTAACATGTTAAACTGTTAAGCTCTAAAACATATAAATCAAGGTGTCTTTAAACGGATGTTGTTTAAGAAATTAGTTAACATTGATATGTATTGGATGTTTAGAGGAATTCTTATATTTCTAATTCTAATTTGTAAAATATCAGAATTTATTTTAAAACGGTCACGTGATTGTCTTATATACACAAAGAAGGAAACGAACCGCGTTTTATTTATTTGTTAAAATAAGACTACACTCCGTTTACCTCAAGTGTAAATGTTCTTAACGAAAATACGTCATAACCGAAAGTCTCCAAAGCACTCTATATTTTACAATGAGTTCCCTATCTCTTGTTAACTATTGTGTTTTTTATGGAAACATGGTATGCATAAATAGTACAGAAACAAATAAAATATGAATGCGTGCCGATATTGAAGTGTGAATAATATTTTAGTATTTCGGACGTCTCACATCTCTAAGTTGACCCACGTGGATACAGCTAGGACGCTAGTGTCCTATTCAGTTATTACATTATTCAAAGACAAACAAATAGCCCATTTTATATGAAGCACTTAAAACAAAACTTTCGTATTTAACCGATGGACGCACTAGCAATCGTATACTTGACGAACAGCTCTGAAGTGGGGCATGCCTGATATCAGTTTTACTTCTATTCCGATAAATCGGACGTTTCTGCCCGAGAACTGCTACAAATTATGTTTGACACTAGTTCAGTAGTTTTCAATTAGAACTTGAAGTACCGAAATATATCAATCGAAAGATTCAGACATTTGAAAGGTTTTTAGTGATGAAAAAAACGCTAGCAAATCGTCTTTTTAAAAAATGAATCGAGCGTCATTAGAAGTATCTGAAAACGTTCATTGATCCAGACACTAAGACGCTATTAGTTTGTCAAGCGCCTGGAAGAAATTTTATTGGGATCCCAAGAAACAGTCAACCAAACGACATCATGTCAACATAAGATTTCCAAACAACTAGTGCAACACATTGGAGAGGAACGGTCGTATTTGAATCGAAATAAAACAGCTGTAGCCGTGTTTTAAAGCGATAATAAAATATGGGTCCTCGTTCTGGTGCGTGTAATTAAATCGCTCGTGCTAATCTAATTCATACGCACCCGAACTCGTACCCATGTTTTATTCTGCGCGTTAACACACGTGTACAGATGTTTTATTTCTTTTACAGTACATCCAATGAAAGTAAGGAACTAAGAACGTACAAGCAACTACTACCGGTAAGTGAACTCGACACAATTCGATGAGAATGATGTCTTACCTGTAATGGAAGACCTAGAAATAGGGTTAAATTCAGTTAATAAATACCTCGAGAGTTCTTTGTTAGATGAACTTGTGTATTAAACAGTTACTAATTAAGGTGAAACTCTACCTAGCCTGTTGGAAATGCCCGATCCCTCACATGTAGGTGTACTGAAACGCGATATTTGTGTTACATCTCTAAGTTGTCCCAAGTGGATACAGCTAGAACGAGAGTGTCCAATTCAGTTATTACATTATTCAAAGACAAACAAAAAGCCCATTTTATATGAAGCACTTAAAACAAAACTTTCGTATTTATCCGATGGACGCACTAGCAATCTTACAATTGACTAATAACTAAACACAATTCAATTGATGTATTTCATTAAACAAATTAGCTCTAAAGTGGGGTATGCCTGATATCAGTTTTATGTCTAAACCTTGTTTGACTGTATTTTGTTTTAAATGAGTAAATAGTATATAGTGTATGCGTTAAACGTAACACTGACTATACTTACTTATTAAGCGTCGCAAAAAAGGTTTTGATCATACGTAATATCATTGAGCATTTATCGTTTATGAATATAAACACATAATGTACATGCAGTTTGACAATAACGAAACACATACTGCTCGTTTGTATATTAAGAAATAAAAGGATAGAAATGGAAATTACCCAATATAATACATCTGTCTGTAACAATACATGGTAATTAAGTACATGAAGACATGATAGAAATACATGTTATACGATATGTTTCATTATTACAAAATCAATGTTCGCGAAGAAGATTTACTATCTTATTTGAATATAAACCTGCTTTAATTCCCTTCTACACAACTAACGTCGTAGTTCAGGAAGACATAAGTGATTAGCGAAGGCCTTCCTGTTACCTCCTGGCGTAGCGAACTTTTCCTACTTAACATAACTCTTTTCAACTATTCACTTGGTCATTTCCGTGAGTTTATCGTTTACAAATCATGTCATGGCAAATTGGTTTTCTGTAAATCACGTCAGTCTAGAGTATTGTCAGACCTAATATCTATGATAGCTAATTGTCGAAGAACAATTTGTAAACGACGTAGGATCATAAATCTGGTTATATAACTGTCTGGGTGAAAACGAGTAAATGGCGTGCAAAGCTCTTGTGATTGGGACCATCAACACCAAATCTGATATCATTGGCAAAGTGTTGTTATGTATTTGTCAAAATTCTAACTAGCAGAACGGTTAAGCAATATAATATGTTAAATGACTATCTTGAGACAAATTGGTTAAACACTTATGTCAGTTAAAATGTATTGTGTAACCTCTTGTAAGGAACCTAACACAATAAAGTACGATATACAGCATATACAACCAAACGTAGCAACCGCAGTTCAGTAATGTCCAGATATATGTCATGACTACCATTATGCAACACCGGTACTGATTTTGTAACTTAAGTAGTGAACATATTATATTGGTAGTTATAGAAGAACGTTCGATCTTATCATCGCAATTGGCATATACGAATAGACATTACTTAACTAGACAAACATGATACAGAACCCAAGTATTGTCGAATTGGAAGGTGAACCTGGTTCCAATGAACGGTTATTGACAAAATATTGTTCTTAGCAAGCAACCTTAAAGATGTAGTATCTCCGAGTGAAATTAAGTATGTTGACTTTGAACATGTCGGTCTATTAATGGCAAACTGCGACAATTAGAACCTGGTTAGTGTTGCTTTGTTATACATTCTTGTAATAGCCAACCTCACACAAGGTGGTTCTGCTTTCAAAACATGTTGATTTAGGAGATAGCAAACTGATGAAAGTTGTACCGGTGCTGTTCTCTACTCAGGTTTGATAACGTTTTATTACTTCGTGTATTCTTACTGGTAATTAATCTATTCTAAAGACATTCCCACGTGTTGATGACAGCTAAAAGTCATAAAATGCATGGTCAATTACTCCAATGGTGAATAAAGTAACAGTAAAACATGTGCTATAAACACGGTATCAACGATGCATGGAACTGCACTAAACTCTGGTAAGTGTGATTTGAAGAACGTGTTCTCATGCATTTCATGATCGATAACAAACGGGAATGAAGTATACAGTGGAACTCCATTATCAAGATATTGATACAAGGCTGGTGAATACTGGTTTACTTCATTGCAACGGCATTTTCAGAGTATGCCACGTAAGTAATGGCCAACGACAGGAACTAATGTTCTTATGTAAATCAGTATCGCAATGCTTAAACGTAACCTAACCTGAGAGACGTAATATTGAACTGGAATAGTATATATTTAACTGGAAACATCTAGTTGACAAATATGTTCGAAATCTTATTTTGAATGTTGTCATATGAGACATAGACCAGTCAGGTCATTGATAAATACCGTTTTATTTAAGACAATGGTCGTAAACAACATTTGCGTTTAAATGGAAATTTGTTTTGAAATGTACTTCCGGTAAACATGCCAGTTCATATGTCTTGCAATCGACCAGAATAAAGCGCCAGGTTTGTTTCTAGCTCACTGTCTCTAATTGCATACCATCATGTGAACAGGCGTTCCATCTATGTCACACACTAGACACTCGGAGGCATTCACAACGAGAGTAGTTTCTAAAAAGCTCTCGTAGTTTCCAAAGTGTCTCCGGTTACAACTGATCACAAATAGTCATCAACGCAAGGGTTGACAGTGACAGTGTTGCAACTTCAGTATGATAATTATACGAGCACCGCACATGTAACTTTGCTTATGCTTTATTCGATCAGTCGTATGGTTCAATCTATATATAACGCACTACCGACTACATGGAACATCATTACCGCGGTTGTCTCGCAAACACAAACAATGTTTCTGCTAGTTTCGATCGGTTGTACGGTTCTATGTATTTATAAAGCACTACCGACTAGATGGACCATCGTAACCGTGCTTGTCATCGATCAGGAGGAGTGTTAATGTGTAAATTAAACAACAATATACGTGTACGAGCGCATATACTTACACAGTGATGTTCATTCTTTTCTTGAGGTGTCATAGCAATAGTCCATCTAAACACGTTTAATGTTTGAGTAGATAATAACAATTGTATGTGTTAACTAATATACACAACGCCAATACGATATGTCATGAAGTGGTCATTTGAAGTATAAAATGAAATATAATATGATTATATCGCTATTCAAAAGTACTTATCAAAATTACTACACTGATGTTACCAAACATATCAAAATACACAACTTAACCAATCATCGCATTTTATTTGTGTTTCATAAATTAGAAATTATAATTCAAATATTAACTGTGTATGTATATTACGGATGCATTCTCAAGAACAAATGTCGCTATCACACATTCCACATCGCAGTTTCATTTGCATCACCATTAACACACACATTTGTCTAGCTTAATAACGCACATGATACTAAATATCCGGAAACAATGTACAAACTGAGTCACGTAAGAAACTGTGTACACCAATGGAGAACTAAACACTGCATCACGTAATGATATATCATCAATGTTGTTTGGAAGAGTTTAAGAAACGGTAGGGACATACACATCAATAAAGTAAGGGATATTATAAAAGTGTTTAGCATTATCTTTAGAAATATATAAAGAAACACATTACACTATGCATGTACTTGCAGATTCTAATTTTATTGTTAAGGACATGTTTTGGGCCATAACATACATAGGGCAGGATTGCACATAGCTTCGAGTAAATAATGATAGTATTTTCATTGAGTTATTCAGTGTACAGTGTATTTCTGTTTTAACGTGATTAAGTATTCACAATTTCCACGTTAGAGGTTTCTTTTTTCTACCAAAAAACACAATTCAATGGCATATGCGGTTCATGATTTATGACAAGTTTTTCCGGTAATTGTCGAAATTAAAATAACTTTGGTAATATCCGCGAGAATTATGCCATACTTCTGAAACTGCCCGACTTATTCAAATGTGTACATTAAACATCTATAAAACATACCATCTTAAGAGTTTGTTTGATATTTTACTTGTTTTATAATGTTGAGAAAGTTCTTGTACGAGTATTGGTTATATCATTAATCTTGTCAACCCTTTGACTCATTTAGATAATAACCCAACTAAACGAAATGCACAGAACAGAAGATGTGTGTGGTGTAGAAAATCGAACACACTTGTATGTACACTTATGATTCGAGATACCTAGATAGTAAAAAGTGCATAATTATATTACCATGACAGTTGACACAATGCGGAAACTCTGTTTATGCTTGTGTATCTCAAATTCGGATAATGTATGACCCAACAT
>ENA-OREC01001527-OREC01001527.1-marine-metagenome-genome-assembly--contig:-NODE-1527-length-11831-cov-13.006721_pt1 | contig 11831 bp, 5 predicted proteins | sample MGYA00248626_ERZ508543 | MGnify/ENA primary metagenome ERZ508543 (study PRJEB26211, sample SAMN05518279) | marine metagenome | isolation source: Puget Sound, Washington, USA | host: Bankia setacea... | reverse complement strand
GTGCATATTTGCTACTTACAGTTAAATGTTGGAAAAGCCATGCTCTCATTATATTTGTAGCGACTTTTGGAAAAATGCCTCGTTTCTTTTGTCGTTTTGGGTTTCTGTCTTCACAGTCTTCATCCGCAGTTCCCTCCCCTGACCCTACACTGTTATCTAGACAGTCCCCTGAAAATAGAAAAAACAAACACTGTAGTAATCTGTGTAGTAGGAAGTTTGGAGGAAAAATCCACACATGTTTCGCTTTTTCACCCATCAAGAGTTGAAGTGACCACAGCTATGTACTTCTTTAACTAATGTTTGTTGTTTTCAGTAACTAGACATAATGATTAAGACAATTCTTCTGATCCCTTAGATTGTTAAGTTAAATTCATTTGAAAAGTTTGTTTTTTGTGCAACATTCAATATGAATTTTATAAGATGCTGAAACCTTTCTATCCAATGGTTTATATATAGTAGCCTCGTGCCCTTGAAGATTGGCTAAGTGAGGTGTGCACAAATAAATTCCATTTTTCAAACTAAAACAGTTTCAAAGGCAGTGTATATATTTGATTATATTAACCATTTGCTCTTGTGTAAACAGTGAGTCTATGTTTTGAGCTGTGTTCTATGTTGATAACTGAGCCAGAGTCGGCTGAGGAAATGTGAACATATCTGTAGAGATCCTGGCCAGATACCCTACAGATAGGCTCTTCTAGTGACCTGTTTTCTTGCCTCGGTAGTTCACATCAACACGTTTATGCTGTGCTCACATTTCTAACCCATTAAATTTGATAATTATAATAAAACATGATGGAATTTAAACACATGTGTTTGTCTTGTGCTGCTATTCTTACAGGGCAACCAGATGCCCCCACCAGGTAATAAACGTAAAATTTAGGTGATGACATTTACCATATTTCAAAAAGTTCACCAAAATAAGTCTTTCTGTCTTTTTGTATTTTTATGCCACATTAAAGTACATATCAGGTTCGGCTCTTAAAGGTTGCTATGAACAATGTGGCACTATCTAGTTTCCAATATCGGTTGAAGGAGCCCCCTATAATCTATGAAAACTTACACTAATACCGCTTTAATGACTAGATTTTGTTTAATTTGATATGTATCAAAATGTTTCAGCATAATGTGACAGACTGACAAACTCTAAACGTGAACTTGATTGCAATAAATGACAAGTTTATTTTGAGGCTGTATACATGTTATTCCTTGTTTGTGTGTATAAAGCCTGTCCGGAAAGCCTCCATGGTTTGGAACTGATCCCTATCTGCCAGTAGACAAAATGAGACACATTTGATTGATGCGGCAGAAATTTCATAACAATATTTTTCCAATCATCCTCTGAATTCAATAAAGGAAGGTAATAGGCTGAGAACAATTGGAAATTAATTATGATATTCTCAGAATGGGCCACGGCTCTAACACTGAGGCAGCTCTAGGCTTGAGATCTAATAAAGCACTTCCAGGCTGGGCTTTAAAAAATATGGGACACAGAGTGGTGGGAGTTACATGGGGGACATTCAGTGCTCTAACCCTGTGTGTACCAGAGCTCTCAAATGAACTGTTAAGGGTATAAAACAAGTCAGGTAGTCTCCATGTATTCTCCTGCTAGCTACTGTTAAATGGTTGCCCTCCGTAATCTCTAACACACCCTTTCCACTGCATGCCTTTTACGGCAACCTCAGGTCTGCGACTGTCATTATATTAGAGGCCAATGGTGTTATGGACTTATATGGATTAATGGATAAAAAACTGTAATCAAATGAAAGAAATAAACAGAAATGTTATTACAAATATAGATTAACTTATTGCAGCTGTCAATCAAAACAGTGTGCATTACAATTTCTCTGATGACATAGAAGTGCCAAAGCCATATGTTGACTGTGGTTACTGCCAGATCACTATACAACATGTACCAGTTTAGCTGTTATTTAGTCACTTAGAATAAAAGCTGCCATCAACAACCTGTCCAGGGAGTCCATTGCTCTCATGTGGGGCTCTTGCTGGCCATACTTTGTTAACAGTTAACAGGCTATGCAGCACAACACCACTGATACAATAGCACCAACAGTACACAGATCTGTCACTGTCTACATTTATAAGGAAGGTTTATAGGAAACTTAGAAAGCAAGAATTGGTTCTGGTTACAGACTTTTACCTAGTGGATGCTAAGCTTTTCTGTTCTTTCATGTGCCTTGGCAGAACAAAAACAAACAAGTAATCTAATGTTACACAACTGAAAGAATATCTAGAGTATTAACCTGATGGTGTGTGTGTGTGTGTGTGTGTGATTTTTGACTGTGAACTGTGTGTTATGTTTGTGTCTCCACTATGACTAGGAAAATGAACAGGTCTTATCTTAACACGTAGGCTTTCATCTCTCTTAGCCTCCTCAAACTATTAATTTTGCTCAACGATTAAAGTGATCAGGGGAAAGTTTTCCAGTTCAAACACAAGTTCTGAAAGCTAGGGATGCTTCATTTACGCTGGAATGGAGCATTTACATTTCCCTCATTACACAAGTGCTGCCCAAAGACATAGCAAATGAAAAGCACATTTTTCACAAGAACTGTTTTCAGAAACATGTTTTCCCTTCATGTAAAATCTAAAAGAATTGCCAGGAACTTGTGTTATAGGTTCAAAGCATGACGTTTGTTTTCAGAAGATGACTGCAAGGGATGTTTTTAGAGATCTTTGATAAAAAATATTTAATTCAATTAAAAGATGTTACTTTATGCTCTGATATTCTTGAGTTTGTGAACACATATTATTTGTAAAGCAATCATTTTATAATCAAATATTAACTGAAGTTGTCATTCTTGTTTCGTGAAAACAAAGTTTAATTTACTCATCCGTTGTGTAGGAAAGTTTTGTAACTTGTTTTGTTTTGTAACAGTAAACTTGTCTTCAAAAATATTGAATAAAAATCATTTCAATTATATATAGAATTAAAAAAACAGCAAACTAAATAAAAATGGCATGTTAAAATTAATAAGTTCAACATTGTTGACACAATTTAATGTGTTCACATATTTTTTATTTATACATGACATGTCCATATCTATAATGTATGTTAACTAATTTTCAAAATGATATTATTTGACCACTTGGTGTTCATTATTTTATTTATTTATAAGTTTGATCATTTACATGCAGTAACCGGCAAAGAAAACGTATTTGGAATTCATTGTAATTTTATTACAGAAAATATTATGGCTGTCCAATTGGGTTGTTGATATGAATTTTGCGTGAGCCTGAACTTCAGTGTCGTAAATATAAACTTAAAAAAACCAGTTGTTCAGTATTTCACATTTGTTTAACAGATAGACTTACTTAGAAAACATATTTATTTTGTTATGTTATACTTTATATTTTTATATATGCTTTAGAATAGTAAATAGTTTTACCTTTAAGTAAGTTTTGATATTCCATAGTTGTTGTATCACTGGTCAGCAATGTAATAAATCAGGTCTACGTTTAGACTTGAGCATTGATTGTGTAAGTGATGTGTCCTGCAGCTTGGTTACGTGGTTATGAAGACAGCAATGGTTTCTACTAATGACATAATTAAGCTACACAATGAAGCTGAGAGTAAAATGTTTCTGCTCATTTCCCAAGGCCCCATATTTCACAAGTTGAGGACCCCTGGTTTTGACAGGCTCACTATGTCTCTCAAGGGTGCCCCTAAACTGTCATTTACAACTGACAAGTCATTATATTCAGCCACAGGGGGTACCCAAAATCTATCATACAAAACCATATATTTTCAATGACTGACTTGATGGAATTTTCTCCATTTTCTTCATTTTATTTTTTCCCCCTAGTCAGTATTCCTGTTTTATGCAGTCTACCATCACATCCAATATTTTAACCAGACTTAAAGATGCAAAGAATTTCAGTTATGTACTTTATAGGGGTCTAGAAGACAATTTTCTGGACTTCATGCTGAGTAATAGTGCAGCATGCAGTTTAAAGTCCCAGTTCCGAAGCACTGACCGGTCTCAAGTTGCAGAATTCCAAATAAATTGCCATTCCATCTAGCCCATGCAGCATTGTGTTACAGCTCAAACAAAAGCTCAGTGATTGACACATTTTACATTACGCTGTACGCCTAAAATGGGTATTGATCCCTGTAATGGTATGCTGACATAGAAATGCTGCAAACTTCACACCCATTGACAGCCTAAACATTGTCCCAAATCCTCTGAATGGCCATTTGGTGTGAGGTTGGCAAGCAAGGAGTGAGATGTGTGCATTACCTAGGATCCCTGTGGTGTAAATCATACATTTATCTTGACAAACTCACAACTCCCCCCTATTCTTACTCGGAGACTAAACTTGCTAAGGCACAATTATTTACACTGTAATTTTCCTAAGACAGTTTGAAAACAAGGAGAAAAATGTGAGATTAATATTTTTTGGGAAACTGAATCTTGACCACTTTGTGCCATAGATTAAGTGCCAAAACTGTGTTGTAGGTCATTTCAATTAGAGAAAAAATGTCAGGAATTGAGCATGGTAATTACAATGTCAATGTTTCATGTTGATAATGATAGCGTGCTGACCATAATTGATGTAACAGGCACTGCATATAATTCCAAGGGTTACCGTAGTTATCAAAATAAAGTAATGGATATAGGGCTGCTCTCAAATTTCTTGTAAAATTATGTAAGCTTACGAAGCTTTATGTCTAGATGCATATTTATTGAGTTTATGTTTAATTTTACATAAATACATATATTTGTTTACAATTTACTTAAATTTGTCACATTCTTTTATTCTGTTCTAAAAATACATTTGCACTGTGAATTTTTACTTCCTTAATGCATTTAAAAGTCAGATAAAAAAAAGATAAAGTAATTATATATATGTTTAGATATATTTTAGTGGAGTATAAAGTTACAAATTACTATTTTGATGTCAAAAATATGTACAATATTAGGTAACAGTTAGCAATTAAATTGTCTATATGGAACAATGTTATTGTGTAAGGAAAATTATGGTGTAAATACTAAACAAAAGTTCAAAAAGACATGTTTTGCCTAAACCATTTATATACTTCATCAAAACTTATAGATTTATATATCATAATGCTGTGGTTAAAAAAATGAGATTTTTTAAAAAACATTTTCAACTTTCAACTCCATGTTTGTTGTTAAGTTGTGTGTTACTGAGAACAATGTCTAGAATAGGGACGGTTGTTTAAACTGTGCTTGTGCTTAAGGCTGGAAATTGGATGCTGGTCTCTGAAAAAATCTTAGATCTTGGAGAAAATGGGTTTGTGTATCTTGTAGAGGACTGAAGCTTGGAAAATGGGAGATTTAATTGCTGTGATTTCCTGCCAACAAATTCTGTGAATTGATTCCTGTCACATGCAGATTTCCAGTTCACATGGCCACATTTACTGTCGCACTTAGGTATAACTGCTTTAATTCCGCACCAACACTTTCCTTGTGGCGCACTAGGAGACCATGGAATCACTCTGTTCCAATTGTCAAATGTAAATAACAGACTAGGCTACAGAAATACAAGCCAGCTACAGTACATACAGTTGGAGCGGCAAAACACGGATGAGTAGTAAAACAAAAAATAGAGTTTATTTTTATAATTCACTTCACAAAATTCCCACTTTTTTTATATCATTTTTACTTTATTAATTGTTTGCAAAAATATTTGAAAAACATAGATAGTGGTCAAATTTAATATAAATTATAAAGAATCTTAAGTTGGTGAACAAGTTTTAAAGTGTTAATTGTTGCATAAATTGTTATTGAAAATATTATTGACTAAATGATTTATTAAATAAATAAAATACTAGTATAAGATAGGTATATAAATTGGTGTATTTAAAGTATGTATTGACATCTTTCTTTTACATGTTCCAAATTTGCATAACCAAACATGTTGTATGGATTTGATGTAGTGATGATTTGTATGTTGTTATTGTACAGAAGAAGGCAGCTTTCATCGATTATTTCCTACTCTAGCTCTATGATGAGGAAAAGCCTTCTTTTTTACAACCAGTCAACATCTTCCATCAAATCAATTCATGACCAACATTTATCATAGTAATTGAATTTTTCCTCCTAATATAGATTTAGTAGAATAAAATGTTATCATGTAGTTGTAATCAAATTCTGCATATTGCATGGTTACACCAAAAGCTGGAAACTGTTTGCAAATAACTTCTAATTACTCATGCTCTAGAGGAATATGAACAACAATCAACCTCAACAAGTAAACTCACAAAACTGAAAAATGTCCGTGCTCTATACTATTTACTGTCTTCCCTATGCACTAAACTAATACGCATGGCAGTATTTCAGGTCACTCGATGAAATGTCAGGAAACATGCGGAAGACATAACATTTAAAACGCCATCCTTGTGCATATGCTAACTTGGTATATTTAATGCACATTCATTGAGTCAGAAAGCATGCATGTATTTTAGCATTCAGCCTAAGTGTGCATGTTTTATTTCTTTGTTTTGTGTTAGCAGAAATGAAGCAACATTTATAGAAAACAATTATTTCTTCCAGCTTTATATTAGGGTCACAAAACACTTGAAACAATTATTACATAACATTTAATCAACAAAAAAGTCAGTGCTTAAATTTAATAATGAGTTTCGTTTACACTAAAAAGTCGTGACGGCAAAAATATTAAATCGAGAATTTATATAGACCTCTATTAATTTCAAATGATTGGAATTAAGCTCCATGTTTTCAAACTGTTGGTTTATAATGTGGTACAAACCTTCCCCCATTTACACATAGTCTAACATTGAGAGAGCAAAATTGGCCTCGATCCTAGAGTGTGTAACCTTATATTATCTTTTCACAAAAATCTGTTTATTTAACTTTTTTGCTTTAATGATTTAATTTTGTATCAAGTATCTATATTTTTAAAATGAAATAGCTTCCAATTGTCTGTTGAAAATGTGTATGAATTGGATAGTAGGAACGAGCAAAGAGGCATTGTCCAACCCAAGGAGCTCTTAATTGTGGACGGCACAATCAAAGTTTACTTTTCAAATCGTCACGGTTATTAATATGCATTCATTCGGATTATCTTTGATCTGATCTACCTTGTACAATTAGAGCACTGTTTAACAATCTTGACTATTACACTTGAAGAAACAGGATCCCCTTACATGCTATATAGACATACAAGAGAAGGAAAGAGTGTGCTTGCAGTGCTGAATATGATGTATTATTTTGATTTAAATGAAAGATGATTAGCATTTTTCTTCAATTTCACTGCGAACAATGCAGGTATTGTTACCAGTGGCTGTAATTTGGGAAACCCAGATAATTCACGTTCACTTTTACTTAATTGTGTTTGCATTAATTACATGGTTTGTAGAGGGAAACAATAGATACCGCTTTGTTACGCAAGTGTTTTTTTACATAAATTACAGGTTAATTATCAAGCAATAAAATCTGCATTTTTGTATTTTGACAGGTTTATTATTCTGTTGTGAGTGACACTAAATATTTGGACAGAACTTTAAATTTATTGTCGCATTATTTTCCATTTTCCTGAACATTAATTTGTCGCCAGTGTTACATAACTCTGATTGTTTAACTGGGAAATAAAAATGTGCAAGTAGACATTACATGAATGCTAGTGAATGTTGAACTGAACGATAAATGGAAACATTTTATGGTAAGTAAAGTGAAACAAATAAAAATTAGTAATGGAACAAGATGATCCAAGTGTAAGAGGGTACTGTAGAGTTAAGCAAGGGGCACATAGAATCTATTACATGATATTAACTGCCAGCCTCACTGCAAGATGCCGGTTAAATTAACAGCTTTTTAAGAATCACCGGCTATGATGTCTGTTTTGCTAATGAAAAAAGCATGTTTGCTGTAACTGACAAATGTATGTCATTCGAAACCAATGAATTATGAAACAGCATAATTTAAGACAGGATATAAAGCCTTTGACTTATCATACTAGTCCATGATATAACACTTACAGAGCAGTTTCTGCCATTAATCAACCTTCAAAACTGGATCAAAACCTTGCTAGTTATGGTTTGAAATATGGGCGCTTATCTATTATCTAAGGAATTAATTGTGGCAACAAGAGGAGATATATTTTACAGAATTCCAGTGGGTTATGTCTGGCCTAGCACAGAGCAATGAGTCATGTTAGAGGTACAGAGTTTCTCCCCTTTATTAATCTTCTCAGAGGTGTTTATCAATAGACATTTCGCTCCTCCTTCCAGAAGACTGACAGCAATGCAGTTTGAATGCGCAATCAATTAGTTTAGCCTTGAAAATAATGTTGAATGCAATAGGTGTTAATTAGAAAATGAAAATAATTCAATTAGGGTCCAGACTGAATAATCAGATATGTCTGGCCCCATAGTGACCCCTGGTGCTTCATGTACATAGTCTGTATTAAGGTGGTCATTAAAGTGAAATAGATACCTTGTACCTGGGTCATGACCCATGGTACAACCTGGGCACGGATGTAGCACTGGCCATTGATAAATCCAAGTATATAATTTATACATTGTGCAAAAAAATCACTTCCTCCCTTACCCTCCCTTTTCACAAATGCCACAATTTCGACATTTTATCTTTGAAACTGTCGAGATTTTGACAGATTTAATTTATAGCACCTACATTCTGACATTGCCAGAGCCACTTCCCCCATTTTCTGTAGTAATGGTGTAGAGTAACGTAATATCACCAACTAATGTGCAAAAACAACAGCCCTGCAAAACAACAGCCTCCCCACATTAAAATTTTGAAAGCTTTGGCACTGGCATACATATTTCCTAAGATACATTAAGATCCTGGGGGAAAGCCTCTCTAAACTACAATGTTAACCATAATGGCCTCAAATAATAGCTCAACAGAAAAAAATTGGTGTTTGCAGTATTTTTCTGTAGCTTTACATTAAAAAATAATTTATGCGCAAGTGGGCAATTACCTGTGCTACTTGGACCTTTCCTGACACATGGGTCTTACCATAACTATTACAGACATGCACATTCAAGCCATTATAATTATCATCTCCATTTACTCCAACAGTTATTTGAAGTGGCTACAATTTATTATCAGCCATTTAGGTGAAGAAATGAGTTTTGTTACTAGTTTCAGTTTAAATTATGGACTTTTTGTTCATAGGCTTATCATGCTTCGAGAAAGAGAGTGTATAACATTATTGGAGTAAATGCTGGAGCACTGAATAGAGACTGGACTGGACAGGAGTACTTTTGTTTACTCTTTATGGAGATACATGTCTGTATACATACAAGAACAGTGAAATCCTGTTAATCCGAACACGCATAGGTTTAGCAATTCTATTTGTAATTCCAAGTTTTAATGAGTTTTGGAGGTGGCATCACGAGTTTCTAGAGTGGATTTTCACGGTGTACGTGCTCCTTTTAGACCTACATAAGTGGAGATAAATCTGAGTCACCTAGATGCATGAGGGTTCAGGTTAAAGAGGTTTAACTGTAATAGTGCATATAATCATTACTGGAACATAACTACACGTGTGGTGATGTGGTAGATATATAGAACATAATATTATGATTCTCAACATTATGGAAAAAAACGCATTCATGACTTTTCAATCTTTAATTCCTTGGCTGTCAATTCATCACGAGATCAAAACAAATATTCTGTCAAGAGTTAATCGCTGGTTTTCACCTTTACTTGGATTGAATTTATTACCGCGAAAATTCCTAGGATGACATTTTAAACACCTAAACATGCTGGTCATACTTTCTCAGAATTTTGAGTACTTTTTTTCCTACATAGACTGTGAACTTCTCTCTATATGCCAAAGTGTAAGGATGAGCCAATGACTTTTATCATGAGCTATTTGTGGATTTGTACAGGGAGACTGTTCTATCACTGCTCATCTTCGCTTTATATTTTTTACTTTGATATTTTTTAGTGCATTTAAAAAGTGTCCTTAGTTGGTCTCATGCATTTCTCAACTGGTATCTTTCGTTAAATTTTGACGTCATTCTACCATTGTTTCTTTTAAACAGGAATTAAAGGGGAAAAAATCTTGCCAATGTGCAGTCTTGCTCTGTTACATGCTTATGTTGTAATTGTCCACTTTATAATGAAATAAAACCTGTAACACTAAAACTGATTTGTTGGCCATTCACATATCTGGGGCTATCTATGCTGTAAAGCCAAAAGCAGTTCATATTTCAATAACAAAAATCTTCATGGAAAATCTCGAAAACAGGCATTTATTTTTACATGAATTATAAACGAGGCAATATTGAGAAGGTGTTTTATCTGGATAGCATGTTTGTGGCAGCCATGGCAATTTCCATTAAACTCAGCTCTGTCCAGATTAAAGTGTATTTTGCTTCTTTCCTTTTTAACAATACGGTGATTAGTTTCTCATCAGGGGTCCTGTAGTGTTTGTTTGAGATCGTTTCCACTTCTACCCTATGCCTCTTTTTAAACAGGATTAGATACGCAATTTAAAGGCCTTAAAAAAAGAGAGTATTTTATCAGAATCATTTGTTACAGCATATTTATTTCGCTCCATTTTGAATAGGCAGGATATTCAAGGATATTAAAGTATTACCAATTGAAACAATTTATTATGTTCTCAACACTCAACACTTTAACCGTTGTTTGAAAGAAAGTAAAGTCTGAAGTCACAGTAAAATTAATGTTTAGATATAGATTAGGGTGCAATGTGTAAGCTTCTTAACCGTAGGATAAATCTGTAGGTAAATCTTAGATCATTGATGAAAAGGCAAAACCCAACCTTGACAACAACCCGTACACTTAAACAGGGGCTATTAAAAGGAACTAAATATGAAAATCATGTGATGCGGTTATGCTGTTAGGGTGGTCGTTTTAAAAAGGGGTAAAAGATAATCGGTAAAAATCAAAGTGTCATGTTCTGAGATGCATTTGAAGTTGCACTGTGTAGTGTTTTAAAGTGAATAATTCTGGGTGGGAGTTATACATCACAAAGTGCCTACAACTTCATGGGGGTTTCTTTAAAGTCACAAACATCACAATAAAATTAGAAAAAGTATGGCAGGCAACATTCTGTCTTTTGTCAGGTAAGGATTAAGAGTACAGGAAACCACCAGCATTTTCAGCAAAAAAAAGCGAGGGGAAAAATGCTTCTGCTGCTATTAGAGGGTATATAACTTTAGCACATAAAAATGTCAAGACTTGAAAGTGGGGAAGGATTTAAAGGGTGTAGACTAGCCATAGAATTGCCTGGCTGTTAGAGGCTTTGAGTAACGGGCGAAAGGTTTCGAGACAGAGGAACATTTGACTCAGTACCGATGTTTAAGGATTGATTGCAAAACCGCCCTAACTATCAATGCAATAAGAAGGCAGTTAGGACCAACTTGTTTTCACCTTCCGTAAAAAATAGCACATGTTCCATGGTAATCAAAGAAGTGAAAGAATAATGTTTAAATATGTTTTAATGTTGTCTAATGCAAAGAGCTACAGATCAAATTATACAAATAAAAAAATAAGGCATATCATATTGTAAACTATCAAGTCTATTATTTGACAAGACTGTGAATTGAAATAAATTCTTTTAAAAAAAATGAAAAAAGTTTAATGTCAAATTTTATTACAATAAAAAGTATGTTGCCTAACTATGATTATTTTATTATGCGTGGACTTCTTTTGAAAATATCGAAATGTTTCTCCCTTTAAACAAAATAAATGTTAAATTTCCATTATTTTTGTTTCATCTGAAATTAAATTACCAGTCAAAACAAAACAACTCACCACTGCTGGTTACATGTTATTGTTATTTATAATAATTATTTCAATAAAACACAATGGTTCTTAGCCCTAGCATAG
>ENA-OREC01001526-OREC01001526.1-marine-metagenome-genome-assembly--contig:-NODE-1526-length-11837-cov-14.501956_pt1 | contig 11837 bp, 8 predicted proteins | sample MGYA00248626_ERZ508543 | MGnify/ENA primary metagenome ERZ508543 (study PRJEB26211, sample SAMN05518279) | marine metagenome | isolation source: Puget Sound, Washington, USA | host: Bankia setacea... | reverse complement strand
TATGTCCTCCTGACCCTAATGGTGATTTGTTAGCCCAAATAGTCCCACTATGTGTTGGAGCCATTAGTTCATCTAATGTTTCTTCATCCATTTCATTTTTCTTCAACCCTAATTTTCTCAAGTCTACATCAATCCCAAGGGCTAAACTTGTACTATCCAGTCTTGACTCTAACCGGTGGTAAGCCATTTCAGAAAGTGTTGTATTTGTTTCCTCTGGAGGAAGTAGAGCTGCCGCCGACCATCGCTGATCATTCACTTGAAAGTTAAATGTGGCAATTGCATGATCCTGTAAAATAAATACACTACTATTAAGCCAATTGTGAAAACTCCTCAGTAAATCTTTGAAGGATATTTATTTTAAGACAAAAGTATAAATTGCTTAAAACATGTCTTCAATCTAGTAGTGTTAGTTGTTTAAATGTCTTATATTAGATGAAAATCAGAAGCTCTATATTATTTCATTAATTTATGGAACTTTTTTAATATATTCAAATTTATGACATCCCCTCATATATTAGGCTCTAATTTGTATTTACTTTCAACATTGGAGCAAATTGATCAATCAAAATATTCAAGTTCACAAATACATACCTACAACAACATTTCATTTTAAAGTTAGACATTTGATTTTCTTCCTGTATCAAAAAATAGTAAAAACAGTGAGAATGTTCAAGGTAGAGCTTTGAGACAAGAATTGAATTAAACATGTATTACATACAGTTAAAAGATATAAATACAGGATAAACAAGGTATTCTATAGCTTACTGTTGTTAATATCTCAAAGTTTATTTTATGTTTCCGTAAATAAGTGACTAATCCTGGACTAAGATGTTGCTTCTTTCTGCCAGTTCCAATGATGAGCAAATCTGAAATGGTGAATAAAGTTTATGACTGAATGCATTTTTACTTTTCATATACTAAATTTACCGTCTCTAAACATACTTGGATATGTAGAAGCCTTCTGACCCAGCAATAGACTAGTGATCCAGTGCTCCATGATCAAGTAAGATGACTAGTGATCCAACACTAGACTAGTGATACAGGGGTGAAATAGGTTACATATTCTTTTTAGTATTAAAACTCTGAACAAAACTAGGAATATGTTTACTTTACTCTAAACATATGTGTTTCATTTATACAAAGACTTGAGTTTTGACTGAAGATAAAGTCAATACTTATGTTCATTGTACATGTAATAGTTTACAATGTTTTGAAAGTTTAAACATACTCCCATTGGTAAAAAAACTGTGTATTGCCTTCTAGGGTTCTTGTAGACAGAAACCAGGAGGGAATCAAATGTGATGTGACATGGTGACCACTTTATATGGTCTAATAATCATATAATAATGAATAAGCAAGTGAGTACCCTAGCCATGAGCTCAAAATGCTGATACTCAACAAGTATGGTCATTACAATTCATAGTGAACCAACAATTGTTATTATGCTCCAATGTGCACTTGAAGTATATGTATATACTTTAATACATGTACCAATACCAACAAAAGTGTCTTGGTTATCCCAATACAGTATCTGTTCATACCTGGTTTAGGTTCAAGCATTGTGAAAAGAGATAAGGAGCCTTCATGGATGTCTTCAAAACATGATACCTGTAAACAAATTACTTTGCAAATGAGGACAAGACAATATTTCACAAAGGCATTTCGTTATTAAGCGAAGAAAACATTACTCCTCAAATTTACTGCATTGGCATGAACAAATAGGGACCATTCATATCCATATAGCTATGTGATTTTTCATCTTAACAACTGAGGTTCATACTTACAGACTACTTTATTATAAATGTACCCATACAAAAGAGAGACCTGCTCTACTATCTACCATGTTCAAGCTTTGACAAGAAAACTGAAATACAAAGAGTGCAAAAGAAGAAAAAACTAACAGTCAAACTTCTTCTTGAGTACAAACAGTATTTCTGACAAACTCACCCTCCAACTAAAGCAAGCATTTGGGAAGAAGACTGATGGTCCAAAGACATTCAAACCATTGTTTAAAGTAAAGCCATATGGACTGTATTTAGTGATGTAGATGAGTCTTTCATCCTCATCAAGACTCAACATGGAGACTCTACTCTCGCTGCCTTGACTGACATTTTCTGGTAGCAACATTCTGTCAGTTCTTGCCATCATTTCCTCCATTGTCTCTTTCGAGGCTTTTCCAGAGTAGCTCTTTTGAATGCATACTTTTCTACAAGAGTAACAAATATATCATGAAAGAGTGATACTGCTTTTACACTTGAACACTGGGAAAACACAACTTACATTTAAGAGCAACATCACAATACATTTAACATAATTCTAGATGATAAATATATCATAAACTTGAATTTTAAAACATGTTTGATGAAATAGGTACTAGCATAATTGTTAGATAATGATAACCACTAGATAATCATTTGACAAACTAATCAGTAATGTAAGAAGACATTTTTCCACAGAATATTAACAGTATTCCCATAAACACATGTATAATATGTTACTGGAGATGTTTAGATAATCATAGTATGGCCAGTATATTTAGGCTAACAGCTTACTATAAACACAATGTCTGCACTGTTTATTATTTGTATAATTTCTCACTGGAGCATGGCTGTGAAGTGACTGTTTAGTCAAGCATTGTATGGGGTCCTGAATCATTACTTGGAGCGACATTCGTAAGGAGATTTAAATATGCCAGGGGAAGATAGATATTTAAATATAGGAACAGATAATGTCAGAAACAATCCCAACTTGCTAAATTCTATTGAAGGTATTGTCATACTCCGACGTTATGTAAACACACCTGCCCGGCACGTTAATGATCATTTTACAGATATGTTAACAATTGGCTTTTCTGCCAAAAGAACACTTAGAACGAATACACCCACACGAAGGCTTTGCATTACCTGATATGAGGAGACACTGTCAGCAAGCGACGCGAAAATATCCTGACTGCAGAGGACATCTTTCATAAAGTGTCAGCGATGAATACTCTTCACATGAGGAGGAACTTCGGTAAACTGTGGCCTCGATACATTAAAAGTAGAAAGCTTGATAACCCAACAGTCAAGTTACAGAACATGTAAGGTAGCGAGCTGGTGTATGTGTCTTTTTTTTTCATTTTGAATAACACAATAATTGGTAAGCATATGCCCGTCTGGTAAAAGGTTTTCGATTTCTATGAATATGAAATGTATCCGAAAAAATACATATCCGAACTGTTGAAAGTTGTGAATACAGGGGCGTATCTATGCATACTCCTGTACGCCGAGCGTGTTAAAAACGGCGCATGAAAATATAAGGCCAAGAACTGGTAAATGCATACCATAGCTGAACATACGTTAAAAGGATTCCGGATCACCAACAATAAAAACGTTGTCAGTGCATGTTTTTTTCGAGAGAGCAAATGACAGTATACTTTTTTTGTAACTTTGTTGTCTGTACTTTCATAACAATATATTCATAGGCTGATTCCTTTCTTTCTATGTTATTTCCAGAGTGTTTATATCCATGCTGTCGTTGTGTGAGTTTCGGATCATTTTTGTGTATTCCGGATCACATGCTTTCTTAGCCAATCAATGGAAGTTGGAATGCCAGGGGTTTTCTCAAACACGTTGTAAGGTGTCATACAATTGCCACAAGTTATACAATGTATACTATTTGTGCAAACCTTTGCATGTTAATTAAATTTCATGAAAAAATAACGGCGGTTTCGTGATTGTGTAGTTCATTTGTTCACTGTTTACTAAAAATTGACCCAGTTCTTTTGCGGCCCTATTTAGTTGTCAGATACCTGAAGTTGTCACACGTTTATTCACAAGATTTACTCAACTAGCTAGGTCTTGAAGGGCTCAACAAAGAAGTTCATATCATTCGTAAATGCTTAAGCTAGGGTTTTATACAGAAAACACCGCTTTAATGCCCGTAAATTGTAAATACACAAAGACATGAAATTTACAAAGAAGCAATTACATATACATGTACATTTAATGTAATTGACAGAAATAAAGTAAACATATTTAAAGCAATGTGATTTATGTAGTATTTTAAATTAAATTAAGTTTCGAAGTTTATGTGCATGGTAGATATATTTTGCTCTCTTTTTAGTTTTGAGTTTTGACATAATAATGATTCAAATTTATTATAAGTTGGCCAATGACAATAGTAAAGTGGGGAAAAATAATTTGTAAGTCTCTGTATTTGGGGCAAACAATTAAAAATGATATTCACATTCTAATATATTCATGGAACAGTTTGGGCAAATAAGTTGGTTTCTTGTAATATTAGTATACCTCCCTACTTCTATATTTAAGTCATGAGAAGAATCACAAAATTGTGTGAGTGATATTCATAATTTTTTGTCTTTTATAAAATCCAAATACTCTTCAAATCCAGAAGTGTGTTTTAATAAGCAATATGTTTCTAATTTTGATGTGTTGTTAATGTTTGCATACCATGATTGATAATAATTGTCCAATATTCTTGTCTTTATAAGATTTACTACATATGGAGAGGTCTGTTGTAGTAGCCAAATGATTGAGCATTGCCAAAGTGAGCATGCATACATTAAGCAACTTAAACATTTTTACAAAGTCACTCAGTAAGTCTAAAATTGATACACAAACTGTATTAAAAAAATCCCAAATTATATACAGATTAGTTATCATATGGATGTAAATTGTCCAGTGAATAATGTTTTAATTATACTTTAGAATTCTTTCTTAATGTGTCACTGAGTCTGTATGAGTGCTGTAAAAAAAACTGCTGGAACTGTCCAAACACGGTTTGTTTGTTTTTGTAGGAGACGTCTATATTTGAAAAGAGGCAACAACCGGGGGCCTGTCAAATAAAAGGTGGTGTTAAATGGCAATTTATTACAGATGACAAATGAATACCAGGAACATCCTTTTATTAGCTGTTTATACACCCTATAAAATGACACAAACAAATATTGAAGCATTATGTTAAACAGAGATTGATGTACTTTTACAGAAAAATGTTTTGGTTTTGACGATATTTAACGAGGGGGCTTATTTGACGTTTAAGTCAATCTTCCATTAGGCCCATTAAAATTGACCTGTAACATTCACACACTGTATACATTTATATAGGTACATCAAACAAGAAACCACGCTCTGGTGACCACTAGCCAGTAAGCATATTCTATATGTACAATCTATTTACTTTATATTTAAACATAGATAAAATGATAAAACAATACTAACATATATGCATGTATACCCAAACTAACTCATAAACACACATATATGTACAATGACCTAACACTTGAGGGTTTAATTAGTGTCTCTCTTACCCCCAGTGGATGTTACTTGTAATATCTCTGAACAATAGATAAAAAATAGGAAGGTAAAGAGAGATTGTGATTTTTTATAAGGATCAATACACAGAACATTTGTAGCCATTCAGGATTGAAAAAGACTTGTCACTATTTTTAAACTTAGAATATGTATTTGATAGATATTTGAGTCTCAAATTGACAAAGAATTAAACATTAAACCCTTCAAATACAACTATTCTCTTTTCAGGAATAAGCAATGAATTCTGCAGCAAACTTACTTAACATTGTTGGTAGAGTGGGTCACAGATGTATCCCACCAGTTGTAAGACGTCAACAGCACCATTTTCGAAAGTCAGCCAAGTTACATCCTCAACAATCTGGACCTTTAGTCAATGCCATGTCTTTTTCTAGTATTGGTATGTAAAGAAATATTTATACATGTATTAAAACATTTTCCAAATTGATGTTGCATATTGATCCAAACTATCATGTATACTGTATATATGTAATTATAAAAATATACAAAGGGCCTCTAGAAGTTGTATCTGGACAAATTATAACAGTTTTAGCCCAAAGAGGATTATTTTGTAAAATTATATTTAAAAAAACATCACAATAATGCAATACAAGTTGATGGTTTCAACACTGTACATGTAATTTTCTATCTGTAACTCAGTGGTTTTCTAACAGAACTGCCTCTTTGTGTTACAAGCTCTAAAGTATTATTTGTATTAAACCCTCAATAACAGTGTGTGTAAATAGTCCATGAATGGGGCATGCCATGTAATTCTAATTTCTTAATGTTCTCAGACCATGGACAATCATCCAACAGCAGCTCTCATTCTACTGCCGTCAAATATGTTCTACACAAATGGGAGACAACTTTTAAAGATAAGGGTATTCCAGAGCCAGAATCCTCAGCACAACTGATTGTGGCACATGTACTTGGAAAAAAGATGGTATGTAGAGAATCCCTAGTTTAAATGTTCTGTGACTTTGATTTGAATAAGAATACTTTGGTGTTAACAGATAAGTAAAATTGGCAATTGCCTGACCAGATATCATGCTTGCAATTCCAATGTTTTGTTAGAAGTATGGAATACCTTTGTTTTATTCAGATACATGAAGTTGATGTTGATAGCTTGGTACCAATGAATGTCCAGTTAGAGGTAAACAGACTGTGTCAGATGAGGCTCAAAAGGTAGCACTGTGTTACTTATAGTGCAACCAATCATATTTTAGAAAACCCAAAACATTATGTAAAGAGTTCAGTGACTTTTCTGTATTTTCAGCTTTCTCAGGAGCAAATTACAATCAGTTAATTGAAGAGGGCATTATATTCAGTATAGGTTATTTTACATTTAAATGTACAATATGGAAGTATAAATGTACAAGTGCCCAGATAAGTACCATATTGGACAAGCCACTACATGTATACATATAGTATGACATAATTATACTAGTGATGTAGTTGGATGTTGCCATTTCAAATAAATAAGCGGCTTAACACAATATTTTAAATCATTGTCAACACCTATGAAGTAAGTTTCACGATGAACTAAAATACATACATTTACAAGGTAATCATGCTTTTGTCAACAAAATTGGTTTTGTTTTTTAGTCAATTGTATGAAATCAGAGTGGGTGCTTCTCTTTCAGCAAACAGAAAGTATAAGAAAACCTTTAATTTCTGATGACATTGCTTTTAGTTTTGACTATAGGTAAAATAACATTGTTTCAGAGTACCTGTTCAGTATGTAATTGGAGAGTGGGACTTCCATGATATCACACTTCAAATGAGACAACCAGTTCTAATTCCCAGACCAGAAACAGAGGTAGATATCTGTGGAAAGTTCTACAATTCCTCAACTGGCATTTGATAACTAAATATGCTTGGTCTGTGATCCTATCATCCACAAAGCATTCATATACATTTTGTATCGATACTCTGCGAGAAATGTATTAAAAAGTTGAGTAAATGTAATAAAACATATTTCTATTATTATTTATGTTCTAAAACTTGTTAATTTTAACTTTTATCCGGATTTTTCGAAAAGAAAATCAGTTTATAGATTGGTGAAATTCTGGGCATTGGCAGGCGTCGTAAACAATTTGCTCTAATAACTTTTTCGTTAGTCAGCCGATTTACTTCATACTCACACACATTGTTGCTTAGGTCAAGACCTCTTAACAAAGCATCATGACCTGGACTCTCAGATGACCTTGACATTTAACATTGTTCTTTAACAATTTTATCATTTTGCATTTAAGTTTTGGATTTCTGTAATAATTTTGTCATTAGTCCATGGATTTACTTCATACTCACACACAATGTTGCTTAGGTCAAGACCTTTTTACCAACATGTAGCATCTTGACCTTCAGATGACCTTGATATTCAACATTGTTCTTTAACAATTTGTGTTAAAGTTTTGTCTTTCAGTTATAACCTTTTCATTAGTTGACAGATTTACTTCATACTCACACACAATGTTGCTTTGGTTGCGACCTTAACACTGATATGCCACCTTGTGACCTTCAAATTGTAGGGTTTGCATTGTACTAAGAAACATTCATTTGTGTTGAAAAAATAGGAGAAAAATATAAAAACCCGCATTTCCCTCTTGTTGACTAAATAATTAAATTTTTAGAAACAATGCTGACATCTTTTTCAGCTATAATGAAAGAGTATTGAATATGAACACAAATCAATTAAAGCAACTGTTTCACTTGTCTGTTATAAGTTGTTTTTCTTTAGACTATTAATGAATAGTAAACTACAAAACTGGTGTCTCGAGAGTACGTTAGATAAATCAACTTACACCACAGCAGTACATGAACCAGGTATCATTGAGTTAAACAAAACGTTCAAATTATATTTTAGGAACTTGTTGCCATGGTGATAGAACAATGGAAGAGTGCAGTCACTAATAGCAAAAGAGCAAAGTTTTTAGATATAGGTTGTGGTTCTGGGGCTATTTCCTTGTACATGTTGAAGCAAATACCAGAGGTAAATGTATATTAAGACATTGTATGATGCATTTGTTCAGTAACAACAGACTGGATGGAATGGCGTTACCCACTGGGGGACTACCGATATACAGAGTTGTCCTATAAAATTACCTCCCTTATTTCGCGCACCTGCTGTCTGGGTAGTTCCGGTTTGACTTATAAGTAGGCTGATGCGTTATTTGACCTGAAATCCATGGTTTCTTCTCTGTAATTATTCCTGATGGATGTTTGTAGTTAATTTGTGCGAACATTCACCAATATTGGTCAGAGCTTGGTTGTAGAATGAATATAAGTCATATAGTTAAAGGCCAAATCGCTTAAATTGCGAATATTCAAAACAAGTCAGAATTAACTAGTTCTTAGAGAGACAAACAAGTTATATTGTTAGTTTGTACTCATCATTTCTGTTTCTTGTAGCTCCAAGTTGTAGCAGTAGATGTGAATGAGACAGCCTGTAAGTTAACCTTAGAAAATGCCCGTAAACTCAATCTACAAGACAGACTCACTGTAGTCAATGGAGATATTTGTTCAGGTAAAAAGAGTTTTGATCTGCACTACCCAGTAATTAATTAATCATGTACATTAAGTTGTGATAAAAAATGTATTTCATTGACTCATCACAGTAGATACAGGGATGTTACCTTGAATGTTGAACACTCATTTATATAAATCTAAATATCTATATCTTCATCCTGGTAAGACATTTTAACAGTATGTTTTATGTTGTTCCATAAAACCCAGTTGTTTATTTGTTTAAACTTAATTTAACTGTCGGGTTGTTTATCAGCAGAGTTAAAATATGTACTAGCTGAAAATGGATAGTTTTATGAAGGGTAATTGAAACAAAGTATGTTAGTTGAATTTTTTTGTACATGCTGATCATTGTGAAAGTGAAAAAAGAAGTTTAGCAGCTGCTTGTGAGTTGTATTGTTAGGTGAGAAATGGCTCTTATTATTTTTAGAATCTACTGTAGAGGAACTGATAGATCATGGCGTCTATGATGTGATAGTCAGCAATCCACCTTATATAACGACAGAAGAAATGAAGCACTTGGACGTTGAAGTATCGCAGTAAGTTAGAACATTCACAACTATCAATACCTGTATACATTTACGCTATGCACCCCGGGAAAATATTTGTTTTTAGAATGGCGAGGTGCAATCTGAAGGGTATTTGGACTAAAATAAAGACTACCGGTACATTTTCAGGGGCGTAGCATGGGCACAATAAAATTGACTTGAAAAAGGAATATGGAGGGGTTCTCATCCGGAATATTTTTTTCCAGAGACAGTTAAGAAACTGCTAAGAACATTTTAAAATCAAGGATGCTAAACGGTGCCTTCTAACACTATTTGAAACAATGTTTTGGAAGTTGGAACTGCTGAGATTTGTTTTAAATCAAGCACCCTAAACGATGCATTCTGACTCTATTTAAAATGATGTTTTGGAAGTTAAAACTGCTGAGAAAATTTTGAAATCAAGGACGCTAACTAGTGCATTCTAACACTATTTAAAACAATTTTGTTTTAGTTGGAACTGCTGAGAACAAAATGAAAATAAGGCCCCTTTATGGTGCATTCTTATGCAATTTAAAACAATGTTTTAAAATTGGTACTTCTGAGAAAATGTTGAAAGCAAGGATGCTAAATAGTGCATTCTCACGCAATTTGAAATAATGTTTTTTAAGTTGAAACATCTGAGAATCTTTTTGAAATCAAGGACGATAAAGGGCGCATTCTGACGCTATTTGAACCAATGTTTTTATTTTTCAATTCTCTGATTTATTTATGCCAGACCCCCCTACATCGACATTTTGTGTGGCTTTTTTTTGCATTTAAACGTGTGGGTTTTTTTGGGGGGGGAGGGGGGCTTTCAATTCAAAGTTTATTTGAACTAGTAAACGTGTATGTCACGCTTCCCGCCGGATTTTACAGGTTAAAAATACTACATTTTGTTAACCACATTATATCTCAAATGTGTACATAATGGTTACAATGTTAAAGGATGGAAACATAAAAGGGGAATCCCTTCTACTGTACCCTCTGAAAGTTGTAATATACTGGCAAATTCGATTTGATCTAATTCGATCTAATTTCAAATCTTCAAACATGGGTTTTGATCATTTTGACATTCACAGAAGTGTTGCGAGAATTTCTAGTAGACCTAATCCTAGTAAGGGCATCATTTTTAATGCGTTCTTGGCGTTTTTCAATTTTCGACTTTCCAACCAATTGTACACATGTGCATATGCCCAGGCATGCCCCTGATTTATAACTCATTATTCAAATTTTCAAACAAACAAAAAAACACTAACTTGAAAAAAGTGTAACTCTGGATTGAAAAGAAGATGTAAATGTAGTCTTTAACCTGTTGACCAACCTTTTGTTTGATTCAATGTTTCAAAATGTAAGAACTGCTTCTTATATATGTATATATAATATATATAAATATATATATATATATATATATATATATATATATGTTTAACATGAATGCATAAATTAAGGGGCCTTGAAATTCACAAAGATGCAAAATGTTAGGTATATATGTGGTTCACTGATACAGGTTTAAGCTATATTTTAAGAACAAACATATCACATTGTTATACCCACTAGGTTTGAAGATCACAGAGCTCTAGATGGCAGAGAAGATGGCTTACACCTGGTGAAACACATCCTTAACATCACTAAAACCTTGCTGAAATATCCTGGAGGGTAAAAAGTTTAATGTTACTTCATTGCCTATATACTACATGTACATAAATTATAGTTCGCTAAGAATGTTTACAATACTGTTCACCAGAAACTTGACCTGAACTTCTGGTTATTTTTTAGCTTGTGCAGGTACTATGGAGGCCTTCCTGGATTATATTAACTTTTCAAAAGTATGTCTCTGACCCCAAAATATCTACTTAACTTTAGAAATATGTTGATTTAATAACATTAGTTAAGTATACTCATGTGAGGTTGTTTTAGTATAAACATTTCAGACAGAAAAGAATGTCTTGTTGTTGTGTAGGTGTTTATGGTTAGAAGTTGGGTTGAACCATCCAAGTGCTATTGAGAAGCTTGTTTTAGCAGATCCAACCTATGGTCTGATATATGAAAGAACATACAAGGACTTCAGTAAGAGGTATGAGAATGCATCCAGTCATGTCGACTTACAACTTCACTTACAACGTCAATTTGTCAAGCTTAATGTCCAATTTGCAATTTTTTAAAACATACATTGATATCACAATACTGTATTTTGTAGTTTGTTTTCGTTTTCATGCCTGTATACGCTGATATTCTTTTTATTTCTTGGGACAAATGTTCAACAAATGTACATGTATACACAAAAAAATGTAATGTAACTACTACATGTAAGTATAATACATAAATGTGTCACTATATCTGAATAAAAGTGAGGTCTTACACGTTTCACTTCACTACTGACTCTTAACACTCACCGAATGTGTACTGATTGTTTATATGTACTGATTGTTTATATGTACTGATTGTTTATATGTACTGATTGTTTATATGTACT
>ENA-OREC01001525-OREC01001525.1-marine-metagenome-genome-assembly--contig:-NODE-1525-length-11840-cov-12.635467_pt1 | contig 11840 bp, 6 predicted proteins | sample MGYA00248626_ERZ508543 | MGnify/ENA primary metagenome ERZ508543 (study PRJEB26211, sample SAMN05518279) | marine metagenome | isolation source: Puget Sound, Washington, USA | host: Bankia setacea... | reverse complement strand
GTTTTCAAAAATGTACGAAGGGATATATTTGGTCTTTATACGTTCATTATGTATATTTGTTGATATATTAACTGTGTTATACGTTCATTCATTTTCTTTAATATCAAATATGAGTATAATATTACTTTAAGTAAATGTGTTCTTTAAATGTATAAAAAGGAAGATCGTATCAATACAGGTGTAGGAAATAAAACCAAAACGTGTAGTGTTCAGTGAATCAAAGAGCTCGTAACATGTGTACTCATACATGTTTACAACCTATAGGTCGAACTTTAAAAACGTGTCACTGAAAGGCGAAACCTTTCTTGAATATATCTGTTTGTTTTCTACTTGACTTTATATAGAGTTATCCACGACATATACAGTACAAACATTAACTCATATAGAGTTATACACGACATATACAGTACAAACATTACCTCATATAAAGTATATATAATAATCAATCTTGAAATGTAGTTTAAGGTACGGTGATACGTTACTCTCGTCAAACGGTGAACATTATGTACTATTTTATTTGTGTATTCAGTGAGGCAGTTTTGCCTTTTATATATATGAAAAATAAACTCTTTAAACTGTTGAAATTGTTGCTTCATTATTTATCAGTCACCAACAAACGTAACGTTAGCAGCTGTAATCCTACCTTCATACACAGCAGAAGTATGTGCATGTCGTCATGAAAGTGTCTGTCCAGCGTCAGTGTCCATTGTACAACAAACAAACTGATTTTTTTTCACACGAACGATGAAATCAATTTGCCTCCAATATTTGGTGTAACTGCGTGAATCTATGGTCTCGAACTCTGATGGCAGCATTACAAATACTATATACGTGAAGCATGTTTACTCTAATATCAACTGTGACGTCACGACTCTGTGATAAAACATTCAGCGGTTAAAGAAAGCATTGACTGAAGAGCTTGAACTTGTATTAATTTCTACTGTGAACGGGTGTTACACCAACATTTAACTTCTTTTGATGGCATGTTTGACGGTATTAGTTAACTGCTATTATCAACTTTTCATTCGTCAGTCATCAACAAGTGTTATCATTAGCGAGTTGAATGAGCCGCACGATCGTCTACAGATACTAACATGTATTTTATACTGCTAAACATTACACACCTTTTGCAACTTTCTAGGGGATAAATATGACACCAAAAATGCTGTATAATGACCCAGAACGGAGACCCTCTGACTGTTCTGCCTCTTCTAGATGTCTAGTGTTGGAGGTTATATAATCTTTGTAAAATGGTTCTATTCTCAAAAGCACTACATGTATATACTTTGATTTTGCGAAATAATAAATTTTCCAACTCATTGAGTTCTTGAGCTGTTTTTCAACAATGATGTCAACGTGTAAGACAAGAATTGGCCACATTTTGGACAATTCAAGGGTGGTAATTCAGGAGTGCCAATTTACCTGGTTATCTATCTTGGGCGAGATATTATGCCTTTGTATTGTGACCAAGTTTCATATTTGGATCTGACAAAGACTGTTTGATTTACAGTGCAGACATCACTAATTTGGTAAGAATATGGACAAGTCAAGGGTTATAATCCAGGTGTGCATTGGGCAAATTGAGATGGCAATCAAACTCTGGCTAGATATGATACCTTTAGGCATTGATAGCAAGTTTCAGGAATATACCATTAAAACTGTTTGACTTACAGAGCGGAAATGTCTGGCCGCCCACCAGCCAATCCGCCGCAGGTGTTCTCAGAGTACATCCCAGTTTTCAAACAAACGTATAAAAGTGATCTATGTATACAGTGTAACGACATAAAAAAGTAGTAACAAATGGACATTTCATCGGTAGACCGGTTTTTGGTAAGTAAATCCATAAAACTCTGCATTTTCAATATTATCAAAGGTTGCATAACATACATGTATAGTTTTAATAGATAACATATGCCAGGTCAAATACATACTGTGGTACATCAAACATGTGGTGACAAATCGGGAAACAATTAATAAAAGTTTGCACTTAAAGAAATTAGTTAAATTGAAAATGGTGGGACATATCAGAGCAGTACAGTTTGGAAACAGAACACACATTTGAAATCATGCACTTTTGTTTGTCACAGCATTGACAAAACCAGATTATTCCTAAAACAAGTTTACCAAAACATAATGCATTTCTGACTCATATGTCTATGACAGTAACAAACCACATGCATTTCTGGGAAATACTTATAATTTACCAAAACTAATTAGTAAAACTTGCATTGTCAATGTCATGTAAGACAACCTGAATTCTTTTGTGAATATTTAAAACAACATCATAAATGATATGCCAGGCCAAAACAACATACAATTCCGAGAAATGCCTACACCAACCGAGTATTCCTAGTCATTATTTACTTTCTACCTTAATGCTGCATCATTTCGTTGTAGTTTAGTGAGTCACTAAGTCTAAAATAAATGAATACTTTTAATACAATAAAAGGTCATCTCGTACCTACTAAGAAACATTCCCATGTATGGAACGCAACTTTACCTATGAAACAATACCATTTCTGTCAAAATAATAAATAGAAATCAATAAGACAAATATCTGAATTGATAATTTTCTTGTTTATTTTGTTTTAAGTAGGCAGAGTCGACCCATCACCAAATCACAAGCATGTGTAACATTTCTCAACACCTGGCTAACTTTTATATCATTATGCACCAACTAAGAAATAGACAGATGGTCACAATGAACAAACAATAAACATTTAAACTCACCGAATGGGGATGTAATATACATGTACTGGTGATATTGTCCACTGTCTGTATTCTCATTCGGATTTGTCCTAAGTTCTCTCTTTAACAAGTTTTCTGCCGTACAGTCCCGGTATTCCACAAGTTCCGACTCATGTTTACAAATTTCATTTAACAAAACGCCGGTTTTTACCGTTATTTTAGAAATAAACTTGCAAACTAGAGATAGCGATAGCTTTTCGATAGTATTATGCATTCATCAGTCAACCAAATAAGGGCATCGCTACATTACAGAAGTATTTAAACACTTGAGGTGAACGAGACATCGTCAACATACCACGTCGTTCGCACAAACAGCATTTACGATAATAAAATCACCCTCCAGAGTAAGAAAAACACAGGGAACTTGCAAGTTACTTCACATGTCAATCCCCATCAGGATGGAGGTTAAGTATGAACTACTTTAACTCCGCGATATAATCAAGAAAGGGTACATCATCATCTTTCACCCCCCCCCCACCCCCACCCAAATCAAAATAAATCATCGCATAGTGTTAGGAATACGGTCACTCAATAAAATTGTCGAGTGATTGTTATTGCTTTCATTTCACATTTCATCATGAAATCAAAAGCTAGATTCGATTGTTTAAACAGGGCAACCACGTCCCCGTAACAATCAACTCGATTTGAAAAAAAAACGGTTATATTATTAGTTATACAGATTCTTCACAGTGTACAAGTATATGGACTCATATACACGGCTTGCGCTCATATGGCCTAGCTACAATAATGAACAATCAGGGATTTTGATACGTTGTCTCGAGTCTGTCAAACCAAAAAATCGTCAAAAGACTCCTTGGTGACCATTTAGATGGACTACATATGACCACGAGGCGATAGCCGTATATATGAGACCATATACTGTGTCAAGGATCTGTATAACGATTTTATAATACTGCATCCGTAAAAGCTATGGGTTCTTTTTACGTTTTTAAGTGGAATTTGGTATTATTTACAATTTATAGCAATTTACCTAAGCTCCTCGTCTATCAAACCAGAACGCCAAACAAACGTGCTTTGGCCGGTTCAACTTTTGGTGGTTATGGCCGATTTAGATCCGGGTTGAAAACGAAACAAGAGCCAGTTGACAGTTTAAATCTTTGATGACACAGTGCTCATTTCAGTTTTATGTGTGCCTGTTTTGCAACCAAACACGACGTTTTATTAATCGAAACGGTGAAGCTCTATACGGTGAGTGCTCATATATAGAAGAAAACGCCGTGTACGTAATCAATATACACGACAAGACTGCACAATCGGAATCATGGAACAAATCTTGCAGTATTATAAAAGTTGTCCTACCGAATAACTAAATCTATAGTGAATATCCGGTTACTTTAGATCCCGATATTTTACGACACCCGGTGTAGTTTAGTTTTAATGCTGACCTCTTGATTGTAGTAATCGTTATCTTGAAGAATACAGTGATACATATTGTTTCATATCCACTAGACAGAAAGCAACCTCAGTTACATAAACTCCGATACTAAGTAAACACGAAGTTGCCGTGCTTAGAAGCAAGGGACCAACATATGTATATATATAGGTAGACATAGCCACCAACACAGATGACCGATACATAGTAGTGCTGGGTAAATTTGGAAACGGTAAAAGTTCCACAGGAAAAACTTTACTAGGGCGTTATGAATTCGAATCTAAACGGTCCATGCGACCAGTGACATTAGAGCCACGCATATGTGAAGTGACTAGAAATAGCAGGACATACCACGTGGTGGACACTCCCGGATTCTTTTATCCAGGTGCAGATGTGGGAGATATTCTCAGGCATGTTCAAAGTGCCGTAAAGCTGTGTCCGATGGTACACGCATTCCTCATCGTTTACAGTGGAGTGTCAAAACTGAGTAAAGAGGAGAGTATGCTGCATTTAATTTTGTCAACTGCGTTAGGACAAAAGTTCTTTCGCCATGCAATTGTCCGTCTGACGCATGGACATGAATTATTTACCGGCAATGCATCCGTAGATTTTCTGAATGGGTCGGGAACGGGTAAGCATATCATAACTGACTGCATGGGATTCTTCTGTAAAATCGAAAACAGACCAGGCAATGTCGATAGTAACGTGGAGAATCTTTTCAAGATGATAGAGACACTATCTCGCAATGGACGTATATTTTACAGATGTGTTAATGCAGAGTTAAAAGACTATAAACAAGTATGCACAAAGGCGTTTGCAAACAAAGACGAAACGATGACAACACGACTTTCTAATGCTAACTCAATGTTAATGTATACGGGGCTGCCGCAAGAAACGTGGGTAGATATAGCCAACTATTCTGCTCTCGGATTGATGCTGACTAGTGTTGGAGGTCTAGTTTATGCCGGTTTGGTGAAATTAACATCTACATCGAGTGAAGGTTTCCGTTCAGTGGGTGGGGCTATCGGTGTTGCTGCATCAGCCTTCCTTGGCGATGCTTACACACAATTGGTTGATTTGTTTCAAAATGAGAAGAAGGGTGTAAGCGTAGTTCTGCCACAGAAAGCAACTAGAGGCACTGATGACAAAAGCCGGCCTAAGGGTGCAAGCCAAGACGGAAACATCAACCATGTGGACGGTTACGTTTCTGGTAGGCGCAGTTTAGGCCAACATGACGAGTATACAGTCGGCAGTGACGATACGGAAACACATAGGGAAGGGTGTTGATAAATCTCGTGTCGCTCACCTATAACAATCATGTATTAAATATAACATTTATTATATGAGTGTATGCAATTTATGATTCTAACATGATCCGTGCTTTTGTCTGTATAAACAAAGAACAAAAATACCGTGGTTAATTAGCCGATATACAACGGTACTACTTTCGGACACAGACCTATTATTTTAGATCCGTGTTTCTGGCTGTTCTGATTCAGCGGAAGTAAACCGGCCAACGCACGCACTAAAAGTAACACACAGTTTAACCCTTTTAATTCGTTGCTATCATGTCAGAATCAAAATAAAATATGAAATACCGTCATATATCTGCTCATTAACAACAGTTTGCCGTTCTGGTGCTTGAAATTCTACGCATCAGAACTCCGAACTGTTGTTAGTGAGCCGATATACAACGGTAATTCATGTTTCATTTCTTAAATCATGTGCTAATGGACATATTGGCCAGCTTATAACGGACATATTGTGGCTCATAAATCTAGGATTTAAGGCGATCATTCGTCATAGCAATTGTGTACCTTCGAATTCGTGATAATGCCAAGCCAGGGCGGTTCCGTTTATACACCAGCAACGACATAACACCTATTCAACAATGCGTAAATACACTATTTTAAAAACACGCCCATGTTCTGTTTTTTTAGTTGTGACACATTAAATAGACACTCGAATTGTTTGCGATACGCATTGGCCAAAATCCAAAGAAATCCAATCTCATCTCCTAACCTCTCAAAACTCTACCCACTGACCAATGACCACTGACCATATATAGACATATAAATATATATATATAAGTGGTCTGATTACATGTGAGAGAAAGGTTTTTAATGACAGTATACATGTATATAAACATTTATTCATTTATATGTATTGACATTACTCGTAAACAGCAAATAATCATTATAGCTAAAAGATTATAACATAGTAACACACATCAAAGTTCAAAGATAAATGATAAATGAATCTAGGTGTGTGGGCTATCAGAAGGCGTACATATGTACACACATGTTATTCAGCACGTATAGATGTACATATGTGTATAATTACTAACTGCAAACAGACGTTATTGTATATATAATACTAGCTTGAATAACAACTATATGAATACTTCCATGCGTCCAATAGATTTCCTGTAAATAATTAGTATATTCAAACTAACATTCAATATACCATAGAACAAACCACCCAAATACATAGATACAATGGGGAAAACTGTCCTGTAACTATGGAGGACTTCAAAGTATACAACGCGTGTATTTCTGATTGGTAGTATGTGTGTACCAGTGCTTAATACAATGCATGCCACTCGAGCTGATGTTATAAGTAGAAAGAAATGGCTTAAAGGGTGAATTACATGGTGTATGTAGTGTGTGTATCCGTTAGAGGACACCTGTTGTCTTCCAGGTTAAATTACATGCATTTAACTTCTTTTAAAGTTGCAACAGTGTTCGAAAAAGTTATAGTTGATTAAATTTCCTTTCAAGTGATGGTATTGTTATTAATATTAGACAATCCCGTGGATGCCTATGATACAGATATATGCAGAGTATTGACACTTAAAACGTGTAAAATCCATTTTTTTCGATGTATGCCCAGTATATTATGCAATGTTGTGTCAAGACTATATGTATACTCAACTAATCCTTTTATTTAGTGTGTCCATTTTTCCCCAGTGAGTTGAGGAAAATATTGCGTGTGTGTGTTTTAAAACAAAAGTGACTAATCTCAAATGTTACTTCTTAAATGTTGCACGGTTTATTTTGTTTGAAACCCTAATTAACACGAACCATGGTATATATATACGTCAATATACTAGTCATTTCTTAATTTACAGGTTTTCAGATTCAGAAAGGCTACCCGTCCATTATAAACATATCCTGTATAACCATAGAGAACATAGGTTCGTGATAGAATCTATAAATAATAGTAGATCTAGGTCGTCAAACACAGTTGTGCCAAATTATTGATGGTATATAAATCTATACAGTAGATTTATTTCAGCGGACTTGTTATCAAACAAAAACATCATATTAATAGTTTATACATTATACCAACATGCAAAACATATGCATGACTTCATGTACGTCTGCCAAGGAAATTCAATTAATTTCAAATGTTTATTGTATAAACATAGAATGTCTTTTTTGAGAAAAAAATAGATCTATATGAATATACATGAATGGTATCATTATGCCATACACAGACCAACGAGAAAGCACTTTATTTAGAAAACACTAATTAAATGCTTATTTACACATGTATAACTGAACGATTAAAGAACGAAAGACAAATAATTTCAAGAAGAGACACACGAGCTTGCCGAAACGAAAACATATCCATAGCGGCTCGGCAACCTTTTGTGCTTTGAGACGGTCCCGCGTCATTTCTACTGCACACAGGCGCTTGAAATGCTCTTTCAATAAACTAGAAAGCGCTTGTTGATATTGATTATTAGAGGTCCTAGTGTACCTAAAATTGACGAATGGACTGTTCCGCTTAAAATCGGAGCATTTTCATTTTGCTGAAACCACGTTTTAACTGGCTTCAAACATTTTGCAAAGTGTGTTGCATGGCTCGATAGCTGACATTACTGTGTTGGTAAGTATTTTGTGTTTTGTTGCAAAATTATCGATATTTTTTGTTAGTCGTGCAATCGATCTAAAAAGCCTGCTTGACAACAAATGAACACAGTTCCGCAGCTCAAAGAAATATATTCTGGCATAAAGTGACGTGTATTTGCATGCATACTCATATGTATTTTATTTCTATGTTTACAGTCAATGTGGAAACTGTCACTAACAATAAAACACGCTCGCCAAAAACGTAAAAGTGAATGTTTGCAATAATTCATTTGCACAAGATTGTAGTTTTTAGGTCAATGGTAAAATATTGATTTTTGCAAGTAGCAAGTGTATTTGAAGATATATTCAAAATGGCGTCAATGATTTTTTATATTAAAACACACCATGTCGTTGTTAGTGTAGAAAACAAATGCACATACACATTTATACATGTTTCCAAAAAATAAGTAACAGCATCCCAAAATGATACAGTCATGCATCAATGGTTCTTGTCTTCAGCAAACACAGACATCAGTTTTAGTTAATGATAGTTTTAATTAATTGTAGATTCAATAATATATATAACTTTTAAGGCAATGCCAGTTCATAAAACAATATATTTGAAATGAAAGTAAAATAGTAATTTATCATTAGACCAAAGAGTCCAAATTAACAACTTAAAACCAATTTTAAACGCATGTACCCACTAGGCTGCTTTTTGCAAATCTTTCTTGTCGATATTCTCTGTAGCTACAAAAATTGCACAAAAGTTGGTATGTTGTGTGCTACTGCTGTCTGGTACGTGGTCTATCTATCTTCCTTGCGGTGTTAGAATCAAAATAGCACATCTGTTTTATCGCAGAAAGAAATATACGTACTCGTCCGGGTGCGTGTAATTAAATCACTTGTGCTACGCCCTCTTGATTTGATTCATACACACCCAAACTCGTACATATATTTTATTCTGCGACAAAACACGGGTACAGATGTTTTATTTCTTAAATACATTTTTAGATTTTATTAAATTTTATTATAGTTGACAAATCCTTAAGCTTCCCCCCTATGTACATATATGTGTTTGCAGATTTATAAACCCATGGGAAGTTATATGAAACCTTTGGTAGAAGATGAAACCAACACAATGAATATGATGGTAGAATAACTGTCTTCCACAAATCTGAACACGAAACTTAGGGTGATGAATTTTTTTGCCCAGATTTTTATCTATAGCTAAAAAAGTTAAATGTTCTAATATTTTAACTTTACTCCAGAAAAAGTCTACCAAACTCATCATTCATGTTTGTGTTTGTTTAAAATGCCTGATAATATTTCTTTTACAAAAACAAATAACAAGAAAATACAAAGGTACTGTCTCAAATAAAGAAGATAAAAAGGGTAATGGACACTTGAAGTCTTTGCAAAAGATGCCGGTCGTTGTGCCATGACTGATAAATAGTTGGCCCAGTAAAATTTAAACAATAGGCAAAAAACAAGCTATTTCTCAGACAAATGAAAGTTGAAAGTTTTCTGCAATCTCTGTTATCTCTTTTTATGCTAATTATATTCTTATTCTACACACCATAACTGTAAAGCTATACACATCTTCCCTGTTGAAATTTAAGTATCACTTGATCTGGCCAACAGGAAATGGTGGGGGAAATAAATCCTCATATTTTTGTTACGGTTTTCAATTAGAAAATAAGATCTAGATGGACAAATGAAATGCTGAAGGCAGGACTCTTCTTACAGGTGTTGAATCAAGGAGCAGATATTACCATCTTACACTCACCTGTCCAAATGATCCATTCAAATCACTGGTTTCAAGTATTGTAGAATGAAACTGTGAAATATGTCCTACTCACATGTCTCAGTTCATACTATCCTGAAACTAGTTTTGAAATAAGTACAAAACAATATCAGCTGTATGTGAAAGCCATGTGATGTTGATACTTGTAAAGAAAGCTGTATCTAGCAGTATGCCATGATTTGCAAAATCAGGTGCTGAAAAGAAACAGCCGACTTTTTATGCTTCTGGTTAAAAAGGTTCAGGGTGCAATATTCTTCTCGCCCCTGTGTTCATAATGTATCCATGCCTGATCTAGCTTGACCCAAAATTCAAGATCATTGATCCAGATCAGTTTTTTTTGCGTTTTAGTTACAGGTCAAAAGTGAGGCCAAGTTTGGAAAACTGATCCAGATCATTGATTCAGTTTCCAGGATCTATAAAGAAAAAACTAGATAAGGGCTAAACAAAATAATACCCCAACGATTGCTTATTTAGGTTCATTAACATTGTTTTGTATGATAGGTCACTGTATTATAGGTCACTGTATGATATATTAGAGTTTGAATGAAGAATAAATCACTTTTGGTAAAATATATTCTTATAAATGAAATTTCGATTTTTAAAGTTTCTTTTTTTCTGTTTCTAGTGCCATGTTCCAATGAAACCATGTCCACACCTGGGACTAGTCCAAAGAAGAGAGGCCCTGGACGTCCAAGGAAGGTGACCAGGCCTCTGAGTAAGCCTGTCGTACACATAGCAAAAGAGCCGGAACTAAAAAGAGACAAAAAAGCTACGGTTACACGTTCTCTAGCCCAAGCTGACAAGAATCAAAATGCAGTGGGTAAAAATGTTACAAACATGGTCCCTGGTTGTTTGGATGTTGGAGGGGAGAGAACTCGATGGCAGGAATTGAAGAAACAAGAGAATGTGGAAACTGATGAAGAGTTTACCAAACTGCTTCTAGACTTATGGTTTGTTTTACCATTCTTTTTCTTCTAATTTTATGAAACCTTTACAGAATAAATGTTTGAGCTAGCTAATTTTAAAGTACATATAACAATTATTGATGGGAGAAAACTTCAAAACTAAATACACAAATAGTGAAATAGATATATGCAAGGAAACATTGAACTACTTTGAGTTTTCTCCCTTTCTCTAAGCAGTGATAGTTGTAGTAACAGTTATTATTTAAGTGTATGCCTAAAACGGTAGCCTTACACCTACACTCCTTGAAATGTTATACTTGCCTGATTTTTGTTGTGTTTTAAGTTGTTTGAAATTGTAAAAGTGATTACATAACCACATTGACAAGAAACTGCATGTTCTCAAATTAGAGACAAATACATTAAATTAAAACCGAAGTAAACAGGAATATGTGTGTGTATGTGGTCACTTTAAAAAAAGAAGAAATAAACGATATTTAAGAGCCAGTTACTAAACACTATTGAAAGACTATGTACAACATCTCAATACTCACACAAACAACAAAACATTACGTTTCATTGTTGAAATAATCTTTTTCACCTTATATCCCATCCTCATCTTGTTATGCATCTAATCTATAGTTAATCAAACTTAAGCAATGAGTACAATTCATAGAACTCACAACAAGATATAAGGTACCGTACATAGATGTTTGTATGACAAGCTCCTCAAGACTTATCAAAATTCGTACTGTGACTTCCAGATTCAAGTGTCAGGATGTTAGTGGATTCCCTCATGCAAAACCGCTTGTCAGGGCCACATAAGTAGAATTTTCAAGCCCTTATCAGTATGCATGTAGTTATCAGTATGCGCGTAGTTATCAGTATGCATGTAGTTATCAGTATGCGTGTAGTTATCAGTATGCGTGTAGTTATCAGTTTGCATGTAGTTATCAATATGCATGATGTAGTTATCAGTATGCATGTAGTTATCAGTATGCGTGTAGTTATCAGTATGCATGTAGTTATCAGTATGCGTGTAGTTATCAGTATGCTTGTAGTTATCAGTATGCATGTAGTTATCAGTATGCGTGTAGTTATCAGTATGCTTGTAGTTATCAGTATGCGTGTAG
>ENA-OREC01001524-OREC01001524.1-marine-metagenome-genome-assembly--contig:-NODE-1524-length-11842-cov-13.219720_pt1 | contig 11842 bp, 9 predicted proteins | sample MGYA00248626_ERZ508543 | MGnify/ENA primary metagenome ERZ508543 (study PRJEB26211, sample SAMN05518279) | marine metagenome | isolation source: Puget Sound, Washington, USA | host: Bankia setacea... | reverse complement strand
ATTTGTAGTGTAGGGTTAACGACTTTACTCCCCACTTCAGGCTTAGGTATGTCCAGAATAATGGACCCCTCAAATTGTAAAGTATGCAGTCCCTATCACACTGAACCATTTTACTCTTGGAAAACCTCTCAAGATTGAGAATGCTGTAACAGTTAAAAAATGAATGTCTGTCAAATTATCAAGTAATAGCTAGATGCCACAGCAAGGGAGCCATAAATGACATAGACACTGACCACCAGACTCTGTTTATTGTTTGATTGCTGATAAGCCTGAATGTAATATAAATTTCGAATCAGACTGTGTCCATCTCCCTTATCTAAACACTACATAAGAATAGTGCGAAATCGGAAGGCATGTGTTTGAAGGTTTCTTTGGCAAACTAGCCTAGTCAGAATAGATAATATCTATTGAGCATGACGAGTGGACTTTTTGAGGCCTGCTTGTTAAACTAATTTGTTGGCATTTTTTTTTATGTATTTGTGTACTGGTACAACCTGCTTTAATTGAGCATATAAAGCGCTAGACTGTGATCAGTTAATTGCATCTTCAAGTAAATATCAGACTTTTGGTAATAACCATCATCTCACAGCAGCAAACTTTTCACTAAATGCCACCAAACCTTTCTATAATTACCAAACATATTCCGACTATACAGGATCATACATTAATCTAGGACTATATAAGACTATATGAGACCAACGAGTAAAAAGTTGAGTCTGATTATTATCGTTGTAGAAAATTAAATACACAATGTCTTAAAATGGGTGTTTGAATCTTTCAGACTTTAATATTTAGCAAGTTTAACCCATAATTATGTCTTAAACAAATTGTGCGTTTTCCTTTCATGTATTTGTATACTGGTACGAATCTGGTTTCAAAAAGCAAGACTGTGATCAGCAAGTTGTATCTTCAAGTAAATATCAGACTTTTGGTAATAACCATCATCTCACAGTAGAAAACTCCTTTCATTAAATGGACAATATAACTTTCCCTATGTTCAAAAACAATACTCAATTAACAAGCAACCTTTCCTCATTGAAAGTGATCAGAATTTTACATCATCAACAAGATCAGATATATGCTTGTCTAGGATATTCATCACATCACAGTAGCTTAAATCAGGGGTGTGGACATTGTGAAGCATTTTGTAGTCGAGAAGAAAGCGACTTCATAACTGGTCTAATTGATTTTGTCTTATAATAAGTGTTGGATGTTTGAATTCATTTACAATAGCTGGCCGCAAAACATGTAGATGGCTCTCTTACAATGTGGGGTGTTTAAATCCTTAAGTGCATATGTTGTAACAAACATTTATAAGCGTTTCTAAAAATAATAATCATAGTCTTGAACAATCTGCGTTGACTCAGCATATCTAGTACTAGACTGTGATCAGTAAGTTTTGTCGTCAAGTAAATTTCAGACTTTTGGTAATAACCATCATCTCACAGTATCAAGCTTCCTTTTTAAACATACTTCGTTAGAAACACAATTTTATAAAGTGATACACTGTTATGACAAGTACTATATACCTTGTGCTCAATGTTTGTCTGTTGGGTCTTTTCCAAGTGGACTTTGATCAGTCTTGACCCATCTAACTTAATACGGATACGTTTGCCAACAATCTCTGAGGGGAAGCACAGGTCTTCCAAGATGGACTCATGTACTGATGTTAGTGTACGACTGGAAAGAGAGAGGACATAGTACAAATAGGATGACACATTGAAACAAGCTTTGGCCCATTTTGAGTGGCAACTTCTTTTAATAATAGTCAAACTTCTATTCCTGGTTATTCAATATTCTATTCCTGGTTATTCAATGTATAACAGTTTAAAAAATTAGAATAAAAATCTAGATAAATTAGATGAATAAGTAAATACTAAACATTACAAAAGAACGACTTGTCAACACTGATACAAAGGGCTTTACCTTCTTGGTCTCTTTTGCTTCTGCTTCCTCTTTGTTTTTCTTGTTGGTTTTGGCAGAATACGCCTCTGAAGGTAAAATGAAATCCCATGACCCAATGGTTGAATGCTCTCACACAAAATAGAGTAACTATACTGTATCGAACCCTGTTAACTCATTACCATTGGTATGACAATTGAGTACAGCTTGACTAAAATAAACTCACATTTTTTATAGTATTTAACTAGTAATTATGCTACAACATCAATGAAAGTTATATAAGTTATGTATGAAATTAAATTGTCTAGAGTTGAAGTTTAGATAATACAGATGTCCCAAATAGTATTAACATATGTAGATCAATTCAATCAACGTACCTGTGCAATGAAGACTACGTGTTTTCCACTGAACTTCTTCTCCAGTTCACGTACAAGACGAGTCTGGATTTTCTGGTAGCTTCTCAACTGTGGAACTGGCACAAAGATAATGATGGCTTTCTTACCAGCTACATCAATCTCCTGTTACAATAAAACATAACATGGATCTCAAATATTTCTCAAAACTTGCCAGCACACATGTACGTTTGTCAAAAGGTCTTTGCTACAAAATAGCTGGAATACAAGAAAAGGCTGTTGACTTTTGGATGACTTGCTTCTTGCTTATGTTCAGAATCAAGTATCGGCATATTTAAATCAGTCATGTTATACACAAGACATCTTTAAATTCTTACCTTGGCAGCTGTGATGTTAAGTTCTCTCAAGCTTGCCTTCAAGTCACTGTTCATCTCCAGGTCCAAAAGAGCCTGCCAATGTAATTGAAAACAAACACATATTTCGATCACTTTTTTTCTATCTTCTGGAGTTGAAGAACTTGTGTTTCAATATATTATAAGTAAAGCACATATCCTAGGCAACTTTTTAACAATGATATTTTCATTAAATGATAAAATAACTTTAGTTTAGTTTACAGAAATGTATTTAAGTTTTTTGTGTGAAACGAGCAGTATTTGCAAAGCACACTTGAATCCGTCCTTAAAACCAACACATTCTAAGCAATGAGCATAGTTTCTTGCTGAAAGACTGGAGCCGGGAAATTGATGGGATTCGAACTCACGAATGACAATTGGGAACCAGTCACAAGTGCAGATGTTGAAATCTTACCTGGGAGATTGAAGACTCAAATTCATCAGGTTTCTCATTTTGAGGCTTCACAATCTTAGCTCTCGTCGAATACATCTGAAATAGATAAAAACACTTCATCTATACGTTGTGAGGTAAACATTCAGTACTCGGACATTTCAATCACACATGCAAGACATAATCAGCTGTAAAACACAGAACTACATGTACAAACTATGTTATAAATTAGCATTCATAGATATAGTGACCAACATGATATATAAGCATTTGAATCATAATAATTCTCCTATTATAACGGCGAACAATCGTTTAAAGGGGCAACAGTACTATATTAGTTCTTCAAAGAAAACCCTTAGCATTTGTCAAAAATCTGTCAAAAGTATTCTGACAGCAAACAGAGAATACTAAGTCAGACTCAGGCTATTACACATTGTGAATTAAGAAGCAACAGTGTGACGTACTGAGCAATTCCCCAATCTTATTGAGCCAAGCTACTCATAAAGAAATATTCAGTTTTGGTAAGCTAATCTTTCAGTTTTGAATTTGAGGACACTTTTTGTCAGTTTAACTACATTTAATGCAGGATGTTAAGACACTTTCAGACAACGCTGTCAAATAGTCGTTTTCTTATTCTACAAGAAGAAACAAAACATATTGTCGAGTTGACTGCTCTTCTTTACTTGTCAGTTAAACTGGGGAAAATGCATTATCTAGATTATTTAATGAGGAAAACTCTTTCGGTAGGTACTATTTTTTACCAATTCTACAATGCATCTCGGAACGCTAGCTCGTCATATATCACGCAAATAAAGAGATTTATAAACAATAGTGCCGTTCACGCCATGATTAGTCTAAAATTCATCAAAATGTCTAAGATTTTACAAGATTGCTTTCCAATGCATTTATCTATACCTTGGATGTATGGCGAGAAACGGAAAAGGAAGTTAGTCAGGAGTTGGTTCCTGATTGTCGGTATTGTTAGGGGAACCACATATTTTGGTTTTCGGTGCAATAACTTCAAAGGTGAGTCAAAACGGGAACCAAGCGACAGTCATGCGGACATGTTTGGTTTTCTTGGCATCATCTGCCTTCGTAGAATTAGTCTAGAAACGTTTCAGATCACTAAAGGATTAACAGGAATGCCATTTTATGCAGTTCGAGTTGGGAGAAAGCCAGGAGTTTACAACACTTGGTAATTTAAAGTTAAACGAACCATTTCTTGTCCATGCCCCTTACTAAACAAATGGTATTTCGGACACTACAATAATTCGGATATGTAAACGCTTTTAAGTTGAACTAATAATAGTTTCCCCGTCTAGTGGGTATTCGACGGTTAGCGATATTTCCGAGTGTTTTACCTATTTAAAATAAAGCTATATTTCAAAATACTACTTTAACCTGTTATGTAACCTTTATTGTTCAGTTGCCATTTGTTTAAATCTTCTAGCTAGTGTGCGTTTGTTTACATCAGACACAAAATGGCTGGTACCTACTGAGTATGTGTCTGGAAGTCATGTGTTCTATTTTCGACCGTCAAAGGTCAATAGCTATAAAACTACACTGCATAACATAAATTAATGTAAAGCTAGTTTATATGATAAGTCTATGATTTATAATCAATTTGTGACAATTCGAACACTTTTAAACAAAGTATGTTATGGTTTCCAACACATTTTTAGCAACATAGTGCATACATTGGAGTTATCCTTTATAAACAAGTGTGTACCCAAATATGTCACCATTTCTCTTACCTTATTTGGGCTACAATATGAGATCAGTGATCTGTGACTAAACATTCAACCAATATGGCATATATTTCAAAACCATTGGTAAGAAAGTTTTGTATTTTGTAAAATGTAAATTACCAAAGATTTGAAACAATTTTAAGAAATCAATTGACTTTGATACCTATTTTTGCGTGAGCAGTATACTTTAATTTTACAAACATCAAGACTTATTGGCATCATTGATTTGAACCCTAGGTGGAAATTACCCTTCTGCGGGATATGACTACTGTTCTAGATCAAAGAAATATGCCCCAGGCGTATGACAGACTCTGAATGGTCTGGTTGATTAAATTGTGTGTTGTATAAATATAATTGGTAATAATTAAAATGTGTTTAATACTAGGGCTTTAACAGTATGGGGTGGCTTAAAACTCTTTATTCTTATTGTTTTGTCATCAAACTTGCATGCCACTTGAATACAAGTTAATTTAGTTCTTCAAAGAAAACCCTTTGCATTTGAGCTATTTTTCTGTTTGGCAAATGTGGGATTCTTCACATTTAGCTCAAAAACATGTAGCATAGTTCCAACATCAAACCTATGTCAGAACATTCAGAGGCAGAAAAATCAGATAGATCAATAGTTTTCGGCACTGTGCATTAGTTATTTGGAAAGAACAGACAACAATACATCAACATGCACAACAAATCAACTTTGGCATACTTTAAAACACCTTTAGAAGCCTCTTAAACCAACCATTTTTAATGTGCTTTAAAGAAATCATTTTTAGTCTACAATTACAGTATGTAGTGACGAAATATACATTAAAACAATTAATTTGTTAAATAGAACTGACCTGCATTCACATGTTGCGTGATTAAACTTTTTCGCTTAAAATAGATTCTAATATTTGACGTGTTTAACCTGGTACACAAAATGGCTACAGTCGTGCTGCATAGTGTAAACAATCTAATTTAATGCCACCGTTTACTGATTTAGAATGTCAAATTGATCATTTGTGACACAGTTTGTTTTAAAAATAGTTCATATGAGTTTGGTAATGCTTGACTTGTACAAATGTTGCATTATTTTTGTTTCACAATTCAACTGGCCTTGCTACGTGTTTTTAACGTAAAAGTGAAGAACCTTGCATTTGACACATCAAAAATTATCACAAATGCATGGTTTTCTATGAAGAACTAAAGTTAATTATGATTAAGTACTTTTATATCTGAGTATGCAACATGTACAGTTTGACGATATCCAACGAGGGGCGTATTTGACATTTAAGCCAATCTTCCATAAGGCCCTCAATTTTTTTTAAATTTGATTATGAAATCACGCTCGAATCCGTTCCTGGAACCAACCAATAATAAGCAATAAGGGTACTTGTGTAAAGGTTCGATAATAGTGGTCTTACCTTCAAAAGCGATATCTGTAAACATTCATGAATAGAACATTATGTCTCAATTGTTTAAGGTTCAAATGGTTTAAATGTGTTTGACCTTAGTTAAACAGGAGGCATGGAAAACATGCAATATTTAACTGATATTTTATGCGTTTTTTAACCCCTAACTCTTTAAAGTTCATATGTGTCCTGATTGACGCATATGCATGTTTAAAGATTTGCATTATTTTTGTTACCAGTCAAATTGTTTTCTACGTGCTTTGAAAGTAAAAATGAAGAACGTTGCCTTTGACACATCAACAATCAACCCAAATGCCCTGTTAGGGGCTGCAGGGTGCATAATCTGTGGATGCCTGTCAGTACATGCAGTGAGTATGAGCCCCATCAAAGGCTCCCATTGTTTGCTTGAGCAAGACACTTTACCCTCATTGCTTAGTATTGGTTGGTTTTAGGAACGGATTCCATTCACATAAGCAAAAATTGCTTGTGTCACAATGAAACTAAAATAAATTAGTATAAGCTAATCCAAATGCCATGTTTTCCATGATAAACTACAACATATACAATAAAATAACTGTGACATAGACACATACCATATTTACTTCAAATATCTGTCCAACCGGTGCAGTAACCCGTACGGCTGTATACCGGTATTCAATATATGAGCATGGTTTTCGTGTCCAGCTTTTTTCGGTTACATCATAAATCCCTTGGTGTCCAAAATTTCATCACAATTCAAAGTGTTTTTTTTACGGCAAAAAATTGCGTGCAAACACTAGCTTAACATACTTGAAAACATCTCTGAAAGGTTTAGGCATAACACTTGTGCAATTCTCTATTTATTATGAATATAGATGTAGTGATGTAACATTGGACACTACGACTAAACTGAATGGTCCTATCAAAACCAAACAAGGTAATGTCGACAAGAAACTAATAAATAGTTTGGGTTGACCTGATCATTATGTTGATAAAGTTCTTTTTTATAAATTATATACCTATTTCCAGTATTTTTATCTTTTGAATATGATGTAACTGGACACCAATACATCATTGAAAAGTCTCATAATATAACTTGCATGCCAAATAAGAATCAAAATGTACAATATTTCTGCAGTATTTAGCTGTTAGATGGTTTCAAAAGAGACAAAATTAAGGTTGATGGTCAAGTTTTTAAAAAAATTGTTGATGTAACATTGGACCCCAAATCACCACCAGATGGACTAACTGGCCTGTAGCTCTTTGTACCCAACATATTTATGACAGCATGTAGCAGTTGTTTATGTAAGCTTTTTTCATCATAATGTATGTCTTTTAGTCATCCCTGTAGCATGCTTATCTATATATCTTTAGTCTACATAATGATTTGATTGTAAGGCAGCCAAATAAGTGCAGACCCAGATAACTAGCTTCATTGAAGATGCAGCATCTGATCAGGGTATACACCTTCAGTCAGCATAATGTTTAGTTGTGTGTTTTCTTTGAACAACCAATTAAGCTATTGTTAAGCTACAGAACATTGTTCAGTCTTAATTTCATACATGTATATTTTAGAAAATAAAACAGTCATTTAAATACTAATAGTGTAGTGTTTGAGCAGTGTTTGTATCCCAGCCTTGTAGTCTTATTTATGCAGCTACTAGCTGTTAGTCACCCTTTGCAGCATGCTTGCCTGCTTGTAACATGGTTTGCACGGTGAGTGGTACACACTATAACCATTTCAGCTACTAACAAGGCAACGTTAGTGAAAGACGACCTTGGGGTTCAGGCAAGATAAAGACTATAAAATATATAAAGATACAAAATATCCATGTTATTATAAATAAAAGAGAACTTAAAATATATCGAATACCAGTATTTCTGTATCGGTCGAAATATTGATAATTTAATGCTAGAACAGTTATTTATCTCTGAAACTTATTAAACATACCCAAACAATGGCTCGTTTTCAGCTTACTCTCGTTTTCTTACCTAATAGAAAATCCCCAGGTGTCATCGTTATAGGTAATATGAGAACCTGATAAATTTTCAGCTTCAGTTGAACAATGTGCTAATCACAAAATCTGTCAATTATTAAACTCCGATTTAAACACGCTAAAATCTAATAAAATTTTCATTTTTTTATCAATGCAATCATTTCTAAAACAAGGATTTTCAAAGCAATGCATGTAAAGTAATCAATTAACATTCCTACTATTAATCGAGCGCCGTACATGTAAACTTCGTCTGTGTGAATTCTGTAAGATCACTGTTCGGGAATATATTTAAAATGCCGCCTCCAAAAATTAACGTTTGGACTTATTTTGAGCGGACATTAGAAGGCGGGACCAGCAAATTATGCAGTAAATCCGTCATTAGTAAAGGCGGAAACACAACCAATTTAGCTGTTCATCTCAGACGATTACATAAAATTGAATGTGCGCCGCTAGCATACGTAGCAGGTTTGTAAATGTGTAATATCTTTCATTTTCAATAGAAACCTAAGATATCATACGATATCTCGAATATTGATCATTTTGTATCGATACACAGACCTAGTAACCCGCTCACCTTTCACTTCTGCAACCCAGGTTAGATACTTGCCTTCAGCATGTGTGATGGTCATGTGGTCACCAAGTCAGGCAGGTGGGTTTCCTCCCGAGTACTCCAGTTTCCTCCTACACGAAGACAGCACAAACGCAAACATTGGTGCCAACAAGCATTATTTGTGTTTAACTTTATAACTTGTTTTGTTATCGTTGTAAATCAAATAAAGTCTATAAAGTTCTCAAAACGTTCAGACGCACTTAATTATTTACCCAAAAAATAATTTTCCATTTCCAATTTTGGACACCAGAATTCATCCCAAAACACACTGCCTTACAGTACAAATTGTCAGTGTAAAGTTACATAAATATGTCACCATCGGATGCAACACCTTTAAATTTCCCTGATGTTTGTCAGACTACCCAAAGATCAGTGTCATATTTTTTTATCAATTCAAAGTCTTTCCTTACTTAAATATGTTCCCATCAGTTCTCATGTATAGTGTGACGAATATTGGGGGTTGAGTTTTATCCATAACCTCAACAGGACAAGAGTTTTACCCCAAACAACAAAAAAGACACATTCATATGTTGAGTTGGTTGAGAAATTACCAGAAATTACCATTGGTAGGATAATATACTGGAAGTGTTTTGTTTTCCCGTCTTAATAGCTTCAGTAAAAATGAGGAACACTAAGCGTGTGGCATCCTAGTAGCTTCTGCGATTACAGTGTCAATATCCCAACACTTGTTTAGTATTTATCATACCCAACTTGGTTGATCGTTGTCTTCTTCCATTTTCATTTGTAGGCTGCTGGTCTTGTCCACATTTCATTTTGTTTCATTTAAGGTTTGATGACATGTTTTTTATAATTCCTGTATAATTGAATACTGATTCTTGCTTTGTTCCATCATTTACTTAATCATTTTATAATAGTTCGAACCCATTGTTCCATGCAAATCATTTATAAATCATTAAGTGTATATACTGTTAAATTCCATATTAAATTAGAGGGTTTGAGACTACCCTGAGACACATACATAAAAAGCATAGCATTTAGCGTATGTTGGTAGCCAATACAATAGTAAGGTTGCCATATATGTTTTGAGTAAAAAAGTTCAAATTTGGATGTATTCATAATTGACAACTCCTATTTTGCTTATGCAATGCAAATGTGTCATTCAATATTTTATTTTATGACCAACTACATGTATTACCAAATGAATGCAGATTCCCTGTATGAAAGTATCTTTACCTTTTTTCTCATATAACTTTATATACTTTCAGGAATGAATGCAAGGCACAGATAGACAAGTTCAAACAGCCCAAATTTAAGAAATTTGACACCAAGGAAGATGCCTTGCTGTTCATTAGCAGCCCTGGTAAATACATGTATAAGTTATGTTGTTATTTGTTATCCCCTGCAGAAAAGAGGTTTGATGTTGTTTTGGCTGCTTGACAATCTGGCCACACTGGTTTCTTGCTTTATATTTGTTTAAACTAAATTTTGGATGCATCTGACTGCAGTCACTCAGCTTTAGATTTTGAAGTAATACTACATATGATATGCATTACACAATTGACAGTACTGATTCATTTCAGGTGCACCTTCCAGTAAACCAGCATGTCCTGGAGACAGAACTCAAGCACCAACAGCTGGTGCTTCCACCTCAAAGAAAGATGACAAATTAGAGAAAATGAAGACTAAGTTAGCCATGAAAGAACTGGAGTTGAAGGCATTACATAAAGAACAAGAGGTGGTGATGTTGAAACAGGAGATTTTACAAGGTAAACATGTCTATAGATTCACGGCATTGTATGTGGCTAGCATTCAAATAATCATTTTCCTCTCAAGAAGATTACAAAGTTGATGTTTGAGAAATATGATGTGTTATTTGAAAAAAATATAGATCATGTTACTGATGTTAAATCATTAAACCATTTGCTATTTGCATATTTCAGCGGAACACAGTAACAAAGCAGCAAAACCAAAACAGTCTAAAGCAAAACCATATTCTCGCCCCACATCAGCAGCAAAAGGCCCCAGTAAAGTAGAGTCAAGTGCTAGCTGGAAACAGAACAGAACCACACAGATGATCTCAACACAACCTACAAGCCAATTCCACACAGACGCAGTCAACAGTATGCCCCATTCAGTTTTTAAACTTTCGATGATTGTGTTTCTATCAGGTTGCATCTGGGTTGTATATTTACTAGTGAGAATACAGAGAACTTTGGGAAAACTCACACGTCTATATAAAAAAGTATGACCCATAATTATGAAATATTAAATTGCTTGTTAAGAAGCCTGAGCTGCAGTGGTGAAAGCTAGAAAACGTTTGACCACCATACTTTAAAAGGTCACTGAGGGGTCTTAATTGTAAACACTTGTAAACATTGTACAACTCTTTATTACTAGTTACACAAGTATATGTTTTATAGATAGTCCCAAGAGCACTGGTCAAGCAGAAGTGTACACAGATGGTGCCTGTAGTAACAATGGTCAGAACACTCCACAGGCTGGTATAGGAGTATTCTGGGGAACAAATCATCCACTGTAAGTACACAGAATGTGTTGTCGTGGATACAAATGCAGAAAGCTTGCCTGTATATTGCGTTGTCAGGGATACCAATGCATAGGGCTTGCCTGTATATCGCGTTGTCATGGATACCAATGCATAGGGCTTGCCTGTGTATTGCGTTGTCAAGGAAACCAATGCAGAGAGTTTGCCTGTATATTGCGTTGAATTAATGTTTGAATCAGTTTTAAGTTGAAACATTGTCTTTTCCAGAATGCTTCTTATACTGTGAATGGCACTATATATAGCTTCTGCAAACAATGTTGATGAGCCTTTTATTTGCAGGTTTTTCAATTCACAGGTAGTGTCCTAAATCATATACTGTTTGTTTCTGGTTATAACTCATAAGGCCTTCACCTCTCAAAAAATAGGGACTGTAAAATACTCTTACAAACGATACACAATTTACAGCAGCTACATGTACATGTATATCATATGTATGCAGAATTGTAGTGTTACCATAACATTGTTTTATATTCTATGATATTTTAATGGAAATTTTGTTGATACTTTATGAAGTTAAAAGTCTCTTTGAGAACATAGAAGGATCTATATTAATAGAAG
>ENA-OREC01001523-OREC01001523.1-marine-metagenome-genome-assembly--contig:-NODE-1523-length-11844-cov-11.654202_pt1 | contig 11844 bp, 5 predicted proteins | sample MGYA00248626_ERZ508543 | MGnify/ENA primary metagenome ERZ508543 (study PRJEB26211, sample SAMN05518279) | marine metagenome | isolation source: Puget Sound, Washington, USA | host: Bankia setacea... | reverse complement strand
CTCTCTCTCTCTCTCTCTCTCTCTCTCTCTCTCTCTCTCTCTCTCCGCCCAACACATGTACCAAGGATCTGATCAGCAGAATGCATCCTCGTGTTAGATTAGTGTTGTTTGATAAGATGACGAGTGGACGAGTGGTGTCTGTATTGAAATGTGATGCTTGCTGATTAGTCGCGGTCATCTCATATTAACCCGTGTGGTCGGTCGGTCCGAAGTAGCAGCTGGGGCCCTCAAGCAATCAATACGCGAGTTTAGACCGATAACAAAACTACTGTATCTTATAAAACAGTCGATGAGCACTTAAAACAGTTTCGCGTTTGACCATAGAAGTGTTTCCATTCCTATGTGTTTGAAAATCCCCCCCCCCACTCTTTCCAAGGCGGGGGATCCCATTGTTTGAATTGCACCCATAGCTCAATAGAAAATGACATTGGGTCCGATGATGAAAGGCTAAGTGATGTAGCTAGTTCTTGGACTCATGCTACATAGCTTTCTCTTTGATGTTGTGTTGTCATCCAAAGAATTGTTCGATTGCTCATATCCTATAATTCCATATCCCATATTCATATGCCATATGTAACAATAGGTTCAGTTCATACACAATGGAATCATCCGGAGAGATATGGGATAGCGATTGGTATTCCATGGGCACACGTGTAAGAAATCAAGTTATCAACGCATATGGAATCAGTGCGATGTATATATGTGTGATTTATGACTTGCTTGTATAGAGATCAAGATCGACTATGTAACACATGTGCGCATTACTCAGTCAACACCAGCATCTGATCTTGTTTATATGCACATGTACACGACAGCACGTATAACATTCTCTGATATTAATTGATGAAATATGATAATGCTGTGTGTAAGGATGTTGCTATTCGCTAGTAGTTGTCCTATTTGTCATGACTAGGAACTGTAAATGTTCAAGTCTGTAAATATAGCTCTGATCTGTGAACCTTTTTGGATTCACAAACGTGAGAGCGGCGTAGCGAAATGGACTAGGTCAGTCGTTAGTTCGAACACACTCAAAGGTTCACGCTGTTTCTTTCAGGAAGAATCTATAACCTTATTGCTTGGTGCTGGTTGATTCCATGAAAGCATTTGATATCACAACCGAACTAAAAAGAATTCAGGGCCTTATGGAGGATCGATTTTAATGTAAAAAAGGCGCCTCGTTTGATAGCATCAACACCAAAAACCAACTATGTTTAAAATAAGAAACGTAACAAAACATAATACTTCACTATACATGGTCTCATGTTAAGACGTCAGAATTGATAGAACATATGGTTTTACTTATTATGAAATGTTAGGACTCTCTATCAAAGTATATTTGACCTTATCGTTATAATAATGAATTTAAAAAGTCACAATATTTAGTTTGAATTGTGGATATTGATAAAAGATAGGAGATCTGAAGACAGGCCATGGAGTTTGCCTGAAGATATTGTACAGGCTAACTCGGGAGAGTGTGTAATTATGAAGATGATTTGATATCCATCTTTGTTCATTAAAAGTTGAGCTTAATTCAAGAGTGGCCTATCTATATAGTAGACGAGGCATAACGGAACACAGTATGGCTTCTAAAATACAGGTATGGATATCAGTTAGATACAAACAATGTTGAAAACTGTATAGTTCTGCCTCGGGAAACAAAATCAATAATTGATGTATTGGCACAATTGAGATTTAAATTTACAGGCAGGTATTGTTGTTTACTCTCTATGTACTAAACTAACTTGTCAATAAATCAGGTGTGTGTACTAGCATTCAAATTCTCAACTAAGGAATATCACTAAATTGGTGGACATATTTTATTACAAGTTCAATGTATCTGAATCAGACAGAGTGAACATAATTACATCAACAACCCCATCTACAACGCCATCGTCTACATCTCACGTGTATCATCAATAACAATATCAGCATCATCTTCAACAACAACAATTACAAAACAACGACCACGACAACATCATAATTATCTTTATCATCAACAGCAGAATCAACAACAACAGCATCTTCACAAACAACAACAACAACAACAACAACGACAACAACCACTACTACAACATTATCATCAGCATCTTCAGTATCATCATCATCAACAATAACGGCAACAGAAACGACATAAATAAAAACGACAATAAAGATTCATTGATGCAGTTTGAACTCCGCCATCTGACAAAAGCAAGTTTTCTGTTTCATTACATTAATAGTTAAACAAGTGTTCAAGTTTCTCATTACGTCCACACCAGCCACTGTATAGGCATTGATCTTGGTCATCGATTCTCGGAGCTGTGACAAAATTCATGGTGCTTACAACCAATGTGCTACATGATCAAAGCTGTAGAGCTAGTGCTTGCCGCAATCTGTTGAAATGTTTCCTAGCTGACAACGTCACATGTATGGAGAGATCGATTGCCTCAGTGTGTCGCCTCTGTGTTTGTTTCCATGCCGGCAATTGTGTTTCAAGCACTTCTGATAACTGGTTAGCGTATGGAATCTAATCCTATTACATGTGTATTTTCTTTTTCTCCCCCAGCCTCCAGCAAAAGCGCCAGGTGGTTCAGCTCGATTCGCCGGTTCGCACATTAATCGATTAAAAATAATAAGCAGCGATAATCAGTGTGTGTTTGATCAATATGGCGCCCGGCTGCTGAGCGATATCGTCTATAGAGGAGAATGTTTGCTGATTACAATTAACTTGTGATCTATAGAGTATAAATAGACAAAAGAAAACCTGCGAGAAACCATTAAAACATGAATATACTCTTGTAAGTGTGGCTTTTTTCTCACCAAACTAATTCGGAAAGGTGATAGACTGGTCGGCAAATTTCGAAGTAGTACTTTTCATAAGAGTTGATTGTGTGATAAATACAGCTATTGCCATGATCAGCAAATAATACAAAGTAATTAGCGAAATCTAATTGTGTTTAATAAGTACTAGTTAGAAAATGTGTAAGATATTATGTTATTCACCGAAACACCTGATTGGCTAATAAGCAAGACGATTACCAAAAATAAAAGGTACTAAACGCGTTTAATACTCAAATTTATTATACACCTGTGATATCAAGAAACGAAGAAAATTTAACCACCTCATCAAAGACTCCCGATGGTCACTTTAGCCAGAAACGTTACCCTCATTGTTTAGTACTGGTTGGTTCAAGGAACGTACTCGAGCGTGATTTCACAATCGTACACAATATTGAGGGTCTTATGGGAGATTGCCTTAAATGTCTAATGAGCCCCATTGTTATATATCGTAAAAAACAAATTACATATCAAATGAAACATTATAGTTAATGTTTCTCTGTATATTGAGCAATGCCTTACCTAGAAGTGTGTGAGTGGTACGTTCAATTCCCCGGCCCACTCAACGTTATCAGTATTGGAGTTACAGATGTGTGTTGTTTTAAACTATCTAACATTTTCATCAACTGTTGATCTGTGTATAAACTCACGCAGTACAAGGTTAATGGATAAATGGTAAACTCCACCTGTATTTTAAAACAATGTTACCACAGTCAGTTTACTTCAAATGCATAACAAGGTACGTTATAAACTTTAGTGTCGAGATCAGTTAAACATAGAACTAAACAAATAAATATACGCTCATTAAATGTTAACGAAAATGTGACAAACTAAATACTCTCCATGTTCTCTGTGTGTATATATTGAAAAATGTATATGTAATATATACATGTGTCTCGTAAAACCCTGATTTAGTAAAATAATGCAGTGTAGAACAAATGTTTCCAAAAAAAATCTGCTAAAAAAGTCAAAATATTAACCTAACACGATATATTGTAAAATGCAGTTTATTTTGTTGGCGACAGGCACGAGAAATCTCGAGCACATTGAGTAGCTGATGAGGTAACAGGACCTAAAACAACCGAATCAACCACTTTACAACAGCCGAGCACAGGCAACTTTGCGATCAGTATCAAATCCACCATTCTGATTAGTCAATAAATAAGCGAGATAGAGGAAATTCTTTACCGTAACCAGATGGCAGACAGTGTGGCGAGCGCGTTAATGTAAACACATTCACGCTACACTACCCCCCTCCTTACCTCCCCCAGGGGCTCCTCCCCCAACCCCCACAATTACTGTATCTCTCTACCGGAGAGGTTTTTCGAACAGGATCAGTTTTCGATAGTCTGTACAAGTGGTCGCATCGCTCACTCGTTTCTAGCAGATTTTAAAACAGAGACTACTTTGTGAGTGGTATGGACGGATGTCAATGTGACTATTTACTGCCACCGATAATTTGACGTTTTATTTTTTCTTCCACTACACTAGAAGAGCGGAGAAAAAAAAGACTGTAAACAAATATTCTAACAACTGCAGACGAGAAATTGGTGATTTAAATACTTGTGCTGTGAGAGAACAAAAGTGAAAGCAGATTTTAATTCGACAGTGAAACAATGTATGAGAAAGAAGTGATATAAATAAATCAGATTATATCATTCACCGTCAGACATTAGAATTACAGTGAGTGAATTTACAGTGGAGTAAACAGTGTTAGTAGATGCGTTTAACCCGTACGGTGACGTTAGCAGAAAATAGCAAACAGCTGATTAGCATGGTGAAGGATTTAATAGAAATAACACTGTTTGTGCGATTTGGTTTGTTGGCGTTATAGAGAAATATTGGATTTATTGCATATAGTCGGTGCAACTGTGAGTAAGCAACAATGGCTTTGGAATTAACAATGCGTCATGGAACTATACGGGCCCCTTTGCTGGTCGTGCCCACACCCGAGTTCAAACCTCGATACCACCGGCAGGACAGTTCGGATGCTCAACTTTCACCATCCGACACCCCGAGAAAGAATAAACGTAAGCTAAGTGAGCCTAAGCGCCGCACTACGGATTTTAGTATTAAACGATTCTGTCCGGACAGCCCGGGTAGTGCGTGTTCTGAGAGTGGACAGAGTGAGGAAAGTGCTACTGAACGATTACACGACGAGTCTCGGGATTCCGTTGAAGGCAGTTCTAGTCCAACAGATATAACCTTCGACAATAACAGAATACTACAGCATCATCCACATTTACGTCCACCATTTGTGTATCCACCAGAAATGCCTCCTCATCCGTATCTAATTCCACCTTTCTATTATGGACGTTTACCCGGTTTCCCCGCCCCCATGGGTAGCCATCCCCACCCCGGGTACCCTGACTTAATTCCCCCACCGGTCCCCTCAGTGCATCATCCATCAACAAGTGTTCTAAAACCCCTTCCACAACGACACTCGAGACATTCTAGTCAGGAGACCTCTAACACTTCTACCCAGTCACGTGCATCCCCTTCCCCGTCCCCTGCACCTAGTACCCGTCAAGTTCACGAACAGAAGGAGCGGGAGTTACACGTACCCCATGAGACGCCGCAACCAATGGCATCTCGAACCTCTAGTCCCACGCCCGAACCAAATGATGACGATTACAATAGTTCTTCGGAGAGCCCCGGCGATGGTAAAAAGTGCAGGAAGAACTATAAGAACATGACACGTGAACGGCGGGTAGAAGCTAATGCTCGTGAACGAACACGTGTACATACAATCAGTGCTGCATTCGACGGACTCAGAAAAGCCGTACCATCATATTCCTATAACCAGAAGCTTTCAAAACTGGCCATTTTACGGATTGCGTGTAGTTATATCAATGCATTATCAAAGTTAGCGGATCCGGAAAGTGACGAATCTTCCACTCCGGAGTCAACGTTTGCAGAATGTGTGGATAACTGTACACGGACAATACAAACAGAGGGCAAAGCACGAAGAAGACATTAGCCCTATGTGACTTGTGTTTATGTGTGATGTTTTAAAAAGAAAAAGCCCCTTTGAACTACAGTCATAGATTCAAACAATTCCATGTGATTCTGACTGGATACTGTTACCGAGTTACCAGTGTTAAAACCTATTTGTGACCACTATGTCATTGCAACTGTTACTCGTTACATACTACCATGTTTTGTACGACATTATTTCCAAACGGTATTGTTAGCCGTCTTTGACACGTTTTTTTGATATACAAATCTATCTTGAAGTAATAAATGTCTTAATTTACAAGAATTGTACCATTTGTTCAATTCAAATAATTTGCTAGTAAGATTCGAATTTTCAAAAAAGACATTTTTCCACGTACGCTTACTCTTCTAATGATATCTATCTTTCTTAAAGAGAGAGACCTACCAAACATGTGTTGACCGATGTGTCCTGCAGAGAGTTCATTTATTTTCACCTTTCATTGTTACACTATTATATATATTTATTTACTCCTGACCTTTTTGATTTTAATCAGACACCTCACCATTACACCTGAAACAAACTTTTAGACAATCCTTGTTAGAATAACTCAATTATACCTGTAATATGTATCACCTAAGGCATAGAGAAAGAGTGTTTAACCGGGCTATTATTATAGAATACTCATTAACTTCACTTTGTTTCAATTTTATATTTCAACCTTCCTACAATTAGTCTTTACATTGTTCTTTTTATAATTGGTAGAATTGTTTATGGGGAAACTTTCAGTTGTATTTGTTATAAACTAGATCTATTGTTACTTTGAATCGCCGGTGGAAACTGCGGGTTCATCTAACTAAACACACGTAATGAACTAAACATGACATGTAATACTTTTAGATTGTATACAAGCAGCCAATTTCTCTTCCTTTATAGAAAATATTCCACGAGTCTTTCAAAACTACATTGTATTCATAGCAACTCTTATTTAACGTATTGAGATAGCCATTATTGAAATAGTGTCAGAAAATAAATATAATGTAGTTGAATGGTTTCTCTTAAATAGTTCGAACTTACAAAAACGTACTGGTATAGTTAATAAACCTTCTTCAGAACCGGTATAAAGACAGAGACGGTCACGCATATATATATTTAGGGGATAGGGGGAGAGAGAAAGAGAGGGGGTGGGGTGTAAAGAGTTTAATGTTTAGAGTAAATATGTTTTAAGAGAGAAAACTTCCTATTGTACTGTTGATCAAACTCATAATGTACAGAGAGAGATGGAGACGGAAAAGAGATAGAGAGAGAGAGAGAGAGAGAGAGAGAGAGAGAGAGAGAGAGAGAGAGAGAATCAACACCAGCTTTAATCACTGTTGTTTCTAAGACTTGACAGCCAGAACTATCGCCTTCTGTTACTAAGCTACATGTAGAAACCAGCGAGAAGGGTGATATTGATTAGCAATTAGTGTGGCACACAAATAGTTAGCACCGGTCGATTGTAATGTTACATTGACTGTGTCAGCTGTGAGTCTATACATCTGTATGGCAGCGACGACAGGCACATTTCTCTCTAATAACTTGTTCTCTTCATATGCCCCCTCTCTCTCCTCTCTCTCTCTCTCTCTCTCTCTCTCTCTCTTGTCTCTCTCCTCTCCCTCTCTCTCTCTTTCTCTCTCTCTCCTCTCTCTTCTTTCACCCATTGCCCACACTCTCTCCCCCTCCCCTAGTTAGCGGAATACATCAAAACGATTACATGCTTAATGTGGTAACCAAGACCACCACCTCTATTAGTATAACTATTTAACTGTTCTAGTAAATACGGAAAACTTGTAACACTTTCAATTTATTTTGAATGTAAGAAATGGTAGAGTTGATTTATTTTGTCTTGCAGAACCACTTGTATGCAGTGTTCTAGTGCTATAACCAGTTAATGTGCTAATATGACGAAATTGAAATCCTTTCAGTATTTTTTACGTATGTTAGAATGTTCAATTTGATGAGTACACCGTTACTTTACTATTTAATTCAGTCAGTATATCAAATATGTCATGTGTGTTCAAAATGTCATAACAAAGTGAAAAATGATATTAACTTACTGATTGTCACACAATGCTTTGCTTGATAGAAATTTAGAATCAATTCTTAATGAGTTTTTCTTTACAACCACTTTCTAACTTGTATGACAACATTGAAATGAAAAAGGTACACTAACAGGAATCTGTCGTGTAATAACTATTTCTAACTTTACAGAGGGAACATTGTATATTAAATCTTGTTGTGTCATAGTTAATTCTAGATTTTGTAAATCCTGGTTTTTCTGAAGGTTAACAGGGTACGTGAATTGTTTTTTATACTTTTGAGGTATAACAAAGATGAACTAAATGATATGGTTTACACTCTTCACATCTCTACACTTGAGCTGTGTTTGTATCCTTGAACATGTATAATTCTTATTACCTAACGAACTTAAAATCAACTATTTAATCTAGTCAATATCATTCATCGAATTTGAAACTATAAATTCACATCTAGTAAAATCATATTCTGTTTTTTCATTTTATAGTGGTCTTTTTCATTTTATAACGGTCTTTTTCATTTTATAACGGTCTTTTTTGGTATCTTTGATAAATGTAGCAGCAATAGTTTGATTAGCTGTAAAACTCATAAAGATCGAACAAGCAATTCTAGTGCGTGATATGTAACAGTAATCAGTTGGTAACACTCTCTATTCAACACAATTCCTAGTGTTTTTTATAAATTCTAAAACATTATAACACCTTTTCTACAACGGTTACCCAATTTGAACAAATGAAAAAAAGCATAGTGACAAAATGTGACTAATAATGCAATACATTTCACTCTACAGGCCATGTCCTTAACGTTAGAAAAAGAATAGGAGGGAGAGAAAATGGCAGGGCACAACTTTTTCATTAATTAATATCATGATTTCCTTCTCTTCCGCAGGGGGCATACACTATTGGAATTCCATTGTAAGGTAGATCTCTCTCTCTCTCTAGCCTAGCTGCTCGCTCTCAAAACATCTGGTCAGGGTTTTTTGTTCACCGGCACGCATGTAAAATCCGACAGGCGACAGAATGTCTGCGGATTAGAATTGATTATAGCCAAGCTTGAAGGTGGAACATTAAAATTTTAATTCACTGTAGAAGGGGGTCTTGTGCAATATCAACTGACGAACTATTTTTCTCGCACTTTAATACCGCAAACATGTGGCCATGGGAGAAAAGTGAAAATACGAAAATTAGGAATTAAAATTGTTTGAAAAGTTTATTTGCAATACTGCTGTAACGCTACTATTGATATATGCTCATGTTCAAAACAAGGTGTCCCCTATACACTGTACGTCATTGCTTACTTCATATGGCACTTCATCACGTGATGTCATACTATTAAGGTTGTTAATGAATATGGTAGCTTGTGCCATTTGTTAAACAGTTTATATCATGTCTCCAGTGAGTTGTTTCATTAAATACGGCTTATGATATTTATGATGAATAAAAAATGTTGAAATGCCAAATTTGTGTTTATTTGTTTTTATATCATTTGTTTTCATTTTTATATAATATTGCTTTTTTATGTATAAATTGGTATGACGACAGAGCTCGTGATGTTGGAGATTTGCTACGTCAGCGTTAAAAGGAAGAGTTTCCATAGTTGTTATGTCACCAGTGAGTTCACGAAGAATGCTGTACTTACGAGAGTTGATGAAGTTCAGAGAGATATAGGTGACACATGTGGTCCAAAAGTAAGGAGAAACATGTCAAGTACACACCTAACATGGAAGCGATTGTCAGAGTACACGCTTGGGCTGGAACACTTGTAGAATGTCGGCGACAAATAGACGGCGCTTGCTGCACGAGCCTAAGCAATAGAACGAAATAGTGCGTGCTCTAGGCTCCAACTCAGCATGTATACTACAGTAGTGCAAGCATATTTAAACAAAGCACATGCAATCTGGCAACATACAAACGTCTTGAACAACACAGAGGATTGGTGAAAGAACATGTATTTACTCAAATCACAAATAGCGCAAATAATTACACATGAAACAAAGACGGGACAATTGGTTGCGTAATTAAATACATGTATAATCAAATATGAAACAACTGCAAACGAAAAAAACACGTGACAAAAAATAACAAAATGGAGATAGGTAAAAAGTAATTCTCGAAAAAAATAGTAAAACAAGTTGTATATTTGTACGAGAATGAGCAAGTTTTGAGTCACGCAGTCTCCGACAGACGATATCTATACAATTACTCTACGAGTATATCTTCAAACTCGCGTTCATGGTGTAAAGTGATGTAAAGTCATTATTCTACCAAAACTCACTTCCTCGCCGTACTGATAAAAACACTCTTTTTGACATTATTGTTGTTGATACTGATGACGGCGATAAAGGGCCATTTTAGGCATGTAGTACTGTAATAACGACAGATGATCCAGTCTTTCTGACGCCGACTCAAGAGTGGGGAGAAAAATAAAGTATTTGAAATAAAAGTTTTTATAAGCTGTTAAACTTCACAACTTTTCCTGATGATAAGTAGTTTTCATCGAGGTGGGAGGGGGGTATTTTGTCGATTTCGACTTAGAGGAGAATGTTTAAGGTGTCCGCTCCAAAAAGTCCAATGGGAATATTTCTTGTCTACATGTGATGTGTAATTTTTGTTTCTGATCGACCGTAAAACAACACCTGAAAGCCAAAATATCCTGACAGACATTGTTCTAGTTATCCATGGTTTTATTTCCATAAACAACGATGATGATAACCTTTTTCGTCTTGAGACCACAGCAATAATTAATATTCCTGGCACACGACCTTTTTGGGTTATTTTTCCTTTTCGATATCTATCTTTCCACAGTATTAAGACCACTCCAAACACGTTAAGACCATGCTACAGTGTCCAATACTGGTCTAAATATAAAGATGATACTTTAAACGAGATTATGAACAGTATAATGAAATCTTATGTAATGATTTCAATCTTACGAGTTAAATACCTTAAGAAGAATGAGTGGTAAACTACGGTAAAGAGAAACGTGTATGTTAATGAACAGCAGGGTCGTATTTATATTTGGTTTTGATCGTTTGCCCCACCGGGGAGGGAATAGACATCTGGGCGCCGAAACTGTCACCTGTTTGATAGGCCTGTACGTGCTCATGAACTAGTTAAACGCCATAATCAAGAATGCACACTTCACTTACAATAAACTCAGATCCGGCTGCTTTACTGTAAACTTTGAAAATTGGGCGGTTTATTTATTTTAGCGTGATTTTTTTTACGAAATTTCATTTTTTAAATTATTGACGATTTAAACGCTTTTCGGCGTAGAGCGGTTTGCAAACCGAAGATACAGATATCATTGTTTATGTGTATAATTAATGCACATTCGGTAATACATGTATTATTATTATTGTACTCGGAAAAAATGAAAGATCTGATCAAATGAGGGATTTTTATCGTGCGTACAAAGTGAAATTTAAATGAGGATGTTTTCCTTAAAACTCAAGTAACTTAATTAAGGATGTGAATTCAGTATTTTACACTTAATAAATAATTCCTATCATACGTACCATTTATTGAATTTATCTTTATAAAACAAATATGGCAAAATTTTCATTAACCTATTGATTTTGATATTAGTGATTTTCATATACAACAGCAGCAAACGTGTGTTCTCTTTGTCCAATATACAAGGTACTCGTTTGTACATTACTTACTTACTGCCCGTTATGCCATTGACATCGTTTGTACAAACAAGATGTATTAACTAAATTATTGATAAATAAGTAAGTATTTAGCTTCAAAAAGTCACCGGAATCATGCGTACGACGTTTGTGAGTAACCCAAACATTTTACAGTAGTTTGTAATGTCTTAGGAACTAAGAGCAGCCGCCTTATAGATAGTAACAGCCTGCGGAGTCGACAACTTTAACACTCTTACCATTGACCTTCAACGAACGGTTAGGGTGGTTGGACTAACCACTTATCCAACCACCAGCAACAACAATATGCCCACACAAGTATGTCTATAGCTCACACCAGCAACAACAATATGCCCACACAAGTATG
>ENA-OREC01001522-OREC01001522.1-marine-metagenome-genome-assembly--contig:-NODE-1522-length-11850-cov-14.690054_pt1 | contig 11850 bp, 3 predicted proteins | sample MGYA00248626_ERZ508543 | MGnify/ENA primary metagenome ERZ508543 (study PRJEB26211, sample SAMN05518279) | marine metagenome | isolation source: Puget Sound, Washington, USA | host: Bankia setacea... | reverse complement strand
CTTCTCCACGCTTATGTCGTCTAATTCACCATGCTTATGTCGTCTAATTCATCACGCTTATGTCGTCTAGTTCATCATGCTTATGTCATCTAGTTCATCATGCTTATGTCGTCTAATTCATCACGCTTATGTTGTCTCATTCATCACGCTTATGTCGTCTAGTTCATCACGCTTATGTCGTCTAGTTCATCACGCCTATGTCATCTAGTTCATCACGCTTATGTCGTCTGATTCATCACGCTTATGTCGTCTAGTTCATCACGCTTATGTCGTCTAATTCACCATGCTTATGTCATCTAGTTCACCACGCTTATGTCGTCTCATTCATCACGCTTATGTCGTCTAGTTCATCACGCTTATGTCGTCTAATTCACCATGCTTATGTCATCTAGTTCATCAAGCTTATGTCATCTAATTCATCGCGCTTATGTCGTCTAGTTCATCACGCCTATGTCATCTAGTTCATCACGCTTATGTCGTCTGATTCATCACGCTTATGTCGTCTAGTTCATCACGCTTATGTCGTCTAATTCATCACGCTTATGTCGTCTAGTTCATCACGCTTATGTCGTCTAATTCACCATGCTTATGTCATCTAGTTCACCACGCTTATGTCGTCTAGTTCATCAAGCTTATCTCATCTAATTCATCGCGCTTATGTCGTCTAGTTCATCACGCTTATGTCGTCTAGTTCATCACGCTTATATCATCTACTTCATCACGCTTATGTCATCTAATTCATCACGCTTACGTTGTCTAATTCATCACGCTTATGTTGTCTAATTCATCACGCTTATGTTGTCTAATTCACCACGCTTATGTTGTCTAATTCATCACGCTTACGTTGTCTAATTCATCACGCTTATGTTGTCTAATTCATCACGCTTATGTTGTCTAATTCATCACGCTTATGTCGTCTTATTCATCACGCTTATGTTGTCTAATTCATCACGCTTATGTTGTCTAATTCATCACGCTTATGTTGTCTTATTCACCATGCTTATTTCATCTAGTTCACCACGCTTATGTCGTCTAATTCATCACGCTTATGTCGTCTAATTAATCACGCTTATGTCGTCTAATTCACCATGCTTATGTCGTCTAATGCACCATGCTTATGTCATCTAGTTCACCACGCTTATGTCATCTAGTTCACCATGCTTATGTCGTCTAATTCATCACGCTTACGTTGTCTAATTCATCACGCTTATGTTGTCTAATTCATCACGCTTATGTTGTCTAATTCATCACGCTTATGTTGTCTAATTCACCATGCTTATGTCATCTAGTTCATCACGCTTATGTCATCTTGTTCACCATGCTTATGTCGTCTAATTCATCACGCTTATGTCATCTAGTTCATCACGCTTATGTCGTCAAATTCATTACGCTTATGTCGTCTAATTTACCATGCTTATGTCGTCTAATTCACCATGCTTATGTCGTCTAGTTCATCACGCTTATGTCGTCTAGTTCACCACGCTTATGTCGTCTAATTCACCACGCTTATGTCGTCTAATTCACCACGCTTGTGTCGTCTAGTATACCATGCTTATGTCGTCTAATTCATCACGCTTATGTCGTCTAGTTCATCACGCTTATGAGGGTCTAGTTCCTCACGCTTGTGTCATCTAGTTCAACACGCTTATGTCGTCTAGTTCACCATGTTTATGTCGTCTAATTCATCGCGCTTATGTCGTCTAGTTCATCACAATTATGTCGTCTAGTTCATCACGCTTATGTCGTCTAGTTCACCACGCATATGTCATCTAGTTCACCATGATTATGTCGTCTAGTTCATCACGCTTATGTCGTCTAGTTCACCACGCTTATGTCGTCTAGTTCACCATGATAATGTCGTCTAGTTCATCACGCTTATGTCGTCTAATTCACCATGCTTATGTCGTCTGGTTCACTATGATTATGTCGTCTAGTTCACCATGCTTATGTCTTCTAATTCACCACGCTTATGTCATCTAGTTCACCACGGTTATGTCGTCTAATTCATCACGCCTATGTTGTCTAGTTCATCACGCTTGTGTCATCTAGTTCATCACGATAATGTCGTCTAGTTCACCACGCTTATGTCATCTAGTTCACCATGCTTATGTCGTCTTATTCACCACGTTTATGTCGTCTAGTTCATCACGCTTGTGTCATCTAGTTCATCACGCTTATGTCATCTAGTTCACCATGCTTTTTTTGTCTAATTCATCACGATTGTGTCATCTAGTTCATCACGCTTATGTCGTCTAATTCACCACGCTTATGTCGTCTAATTCACCACGCTTATGTCGTCTAATTCACCATGCTTATGTCGTCTAATTCACCACGCTTATGTCTTTAAATTCACCACGCTTATGTCGTCTAATTCACCATGCTTATGTCGTCTAGTTCATCACGCTTATGTCGTCTAATTCACCACGCTTATGTCATCTAATTCACCACGCTTATGTCGTCTAATTCACCATGCTTTTGTCGTCCAATTCATCACGCTTGTGTCATCTAGTTCATCACGCTTATGTCGTCTTATTCATCACGCTTATGTCGGTCATTCACCATGCTTATGTTGTCTAGTTCACCACGCTTATGTCATCTAGTTCACCATGCTTATGTCGTCTAATTCACCACGCTTATGTCATCTAGTTCACCTTGCTTATGTTGTCTAATTCATCACGCTTATGTCGTCTAATTCACCACACTTATGTCGTCTAATTCACCACGCTTATGTCTTCTAATTCACCACGCTTATGTCGTCTAATTCACCACGCTTATGTCGTCTTATTCACCAAGCTTATGTCGTCTAATTCATCACGCTTATGTTGTCTAATTTATCACGATTTTGTTGTCTAATTCATCACGCTTATGTTGTCTAAATCATCACGCTGATGTTGTCAAATTCACCATGCTTATGTTGTCTAATTCACCATGCTTTTTTAGTCTAATTCATCACGCTTATGTCGTCTAATTCACCATGCTTTTGTCGTCCAATTCATCACGCTTGTGTCATCTAGTTCATCACGCTTATGTCGTCTTATTCATCACGCTTATGTCGTCTCATTCACCATGCTTATGTCGTCTAGTTCACCACGCTTATGTCATCTAGTTCACTATGCTTATGTCCTCTAGTTCATCACGCTTATGTTTTCTAATTTATCACGATTATGTTGTCTAATTCATCACGTTTATGTTGTATAGGTCATCACGCTGATGTTGTCTAATTCACCATGCTTATGTTGTCTAATTCACCATGCTTTTGTAGTCTAATTCATCACGCTTATGTCGTCTAATTCACCATGCTTTTGTCGTCCAATTCACCAAGCTTAATTTGTCTATTCATCATGTTTATGTCGTCTAATTCGCCATGCTTTTGTCGTCCAATCATCACGCTTGTGTCATCTAGTTCATCACGCTTATGTCGTCTTATTCATCACGCTTATGTCGTCTCATTCACCATGCTTATGTCGTCTAGTTCACCACGCTTATGTCATCTAGTTCACTATGCTTATGTCCTCTAGTTCATCACGCTTATGTTTTCTAATTTATCACGATTATGTTGTCTAATTCATCACGTTTATGTTGTATAGGTCATCACGCTGATGTTGTCTAATTCACCATGCTTATGTTGTCTAATTCACCATGCTTTTGTAGTCTAATTCATCACGCTTATGTCGTCTAATTCACCATGCATTTGTCGTCCAATTCACCAAGCTTAATTTGTCTATTTCATCATGTTTATGTCGTCTAATTCACCCTGCTTTTATCGTCTAATTCATCACGCTTATGTCATCTAATTCACCACGCTTATGTCTTCTAATTCACCACGCTTATGTCGTCTAATTCACCAGGCTTATGTCGTCTCATTCACCACACTTATGTCGTCTAATTCATAACGCTTATGTTGTCTAATTCATCACGCTGATGTTGTCTAATTCACCAAGCTTTTGTAGTCTAATTCATCACGCTTATGTCGTCTAATTCACCATGCTTTTGTCGTCTAATTCACCAAGCTTAATTTGTCTATTTCACCATGCTTATGTCGTCTAATTCACCATGCTTTTGTGGTCTAATTCATCACGCTTATGTCGTCTAATTCATCACGCTTATGTTGTCTAATTCATCACGCTTATGTTGTCTAATTCATCACGCTTATGTCGTCTAATTCACCACACTTTTTTTGTCTATTTCACCATGCTTATGTCGTCTAATTCACCACTTTATTTTAAAAGTTAGCAAATACCTTTTCTTAGTATTCAAAGAAAGGCACATGTGACTTTGTTGATAACCAGAAAAACTATATGTTCCAATTATATACATATGTACACCGGTACTGATTTTGTTAAAACATACTTCAACATTTGCATTCAGTATATGTACCTTCATTATTTTGACTGTTTATATAACTCTCCTTGTTAACTGTTCATGCTAACCGCTAATGGATTGATGAGTTAATTATGACTATTGTAATATAATTATAGTTCGGCTAATTAAGTTTATGTTATGTTATCTCACATCACTCTTCATATATTCAGGACACATGTTTTGTTACAATGGTGATAGGATAATGCACCGATTGCAAAAAAAACACTAACTTTTAATGGGATTACATTTTGTATTACAAATTATCCTTCGGCGCGATCAAACAGGACTTAAAATGAGTTTAACCTACATTGGAAAATATTTTCAAATTTTATTAATGTGCTCTTATGAGGCTCGTTGTTTTGATATGCTGGACGAATCTTATTTTTTGCATAGATAGATCAAGGACTTCAGTAAACACATCTACTTTTACACACGGCTACATTGAACTATCACACATATAGTTACAAGGTCAGTCTATTGGTCCAACACACCACCACCATTACCACAACCACAACCACAAAGACGTCACAACGCAGACTATACAAAGGCGTCATCAAGCCAGACTATGCAAATACGTAACCACCACAAACTATAAAAAGACGTCACCACCACAAACTATACAAATACGTCACCACCACAAACTATACAAAGGCGCCATCACCACAGACTATACCTTACCAGCACTGACGTCATTAACGTAGACTATATTTCGACGTCTATACAATGAAGTCATCAACTCATGCGATACATTGCCGACACCAACGCAGACGACTCGACGACATAACCAAATAAAGACTTTACCACGACGTCACCAGCACTGACGGTACAACGACGTCACCAACACAAGTGATACATCACCAACATCAACGCAGACGACACGACGACGACGTAACGCGGACGATACGACGACGTCACCAACAGTCGACACGCCTATTGATTCACCTACAATGCACTGTTTTATTTACTGCTTTACCTTGTGTGAGAAAATAAACGTTATCTTGACCTTTGTTGTATTACTATTCATTAAGAATACGATGTTAGTTTTCCTAATTTACTTCCTATTTGGAGACTTAATTAATGCTACCATTTCCCCTCTGTAATGATTACATGCCTCACAAAAATAGAAAGTTATCTGTTAGGTAGAGAGAATAATAAGATAACTAAATGTTTGTTGACAGAGTGTACATTTAGGGTACAACTTAAGTCAATACTATGCCGTAGTTGTTATTTAGGGCTACACGTTAGATATCCGTCAACTGATACAACTCACTAGTTTCGATTTAAGTAAAATGGTATGAACAGTTTCAACTAATGTCAACATTATAAGGCATTAATTGTTGAAGAAAATTTAAATGAAATAAACAATTGCCTCAACTAAATATTTAATATATCAGATTTTGTTTACAGCATACTTGTGGACACCTCCTTGCACGTGGCTCCAGAGGCATAGATTTTCGGGGATACAGCATCTAATGCCTACCCGTTTCACGTGTTGCGGACACCCCGAATTTGTACAGCAATTAAACGATGTCAAACGGATGTTCTTTACTCTATATATAGGTTGACGAAATATTCATAAAACTCTAACAATCCGCCATTTTGTACTTTGACACCTTGCAGTATTAACGTTATTGTAAAATGATCTCCAGCTCAGTGTTTGAATTAAATTTTACACTTTATGGATTTCAGTAAGTATCAATTTGGCCGGTTACCAGGGAGCCATTTCATTAGCTACGTTATCAAATCAGACGAGCGAGTGGAGCGTCTATAGAAACCGCGCCGTCTTTTACTATGTCGTCTGCTACATTGTGATAAGAGTGCGAGTTTATACTTTTAAAGAAGAATCATTTGTGCAATATATGTTGCCGAGAGTGAGTAAGATTATATTTCAACAATTACGCGCGCGTTTTAATATTGTGTCGTCTGCTATTCGGAATTAATAACCTTGAACTCTGGAAAAGATTCATTTTGAAGATCATTCATAAATAATAGGTGAGTACTGTTTTATGTATGTTTAAGTTCCCTGTCAATGGTTAAAACTACCATGTGTATTACTCTTATCTAACTCTGGGTTATACGGTGTTCGGATATTTGTATTCTACCACAGAAAAGCAGCTGATCTCTGAAAAGCAGATTTTAAAAAAACGCTCTAAAATATCTTTATTTATTCTAAATTTACTTTGAATATCTAGTGCGCTACCGTTGACTTGCCTTTAGTTAGTTCTAAGAAATAACACAATTCTGAAGATCTCTCCGCTGTTAAATCCTAATCTTAGTACTGTCATAAGAACTACTTTGTTGGTAAACCGGAAATAAAAAAAAATCGTCCTCAGCATCAATGTCGTCTGGTGAATTTATCTAAAAGGATAAACATGTCAACTTCAAATGTACGAACTATATTTGAAATCTTTATTTAGGACATATTTGATACGCCTATAAGTATACTAAGTGTTTTTAAACTTTATTTATCTATTCAAAAGTTGATAAATACCCTGTGTTTCTAGTTTGAAGTCTCGAAAACAGATGTGACTAAGTATAATCGTTTTGTTTTCGAATAAAACAAGCGTGTGCAGTAAAAATAAAGTTGTGTATTTCACAAGTCAAAGCAAAAAAGGTTTATGTACTAGAACAGAATCATAATACATTGCAATCCATTAACAAACTATATAAGTTGGTTTAAAAGGCTGTATTTAAGAACATGTACACTGCAAACTATGTTCGGTTTAAACTAATTGGTCAACCTTGCTACCCATGTTGTTTTATAGTTGTTACACGATCTTTTAAACATCAATCACCGGTGTTTTAAGAATGTAATAATGTTATGGTCATTTAATTTTATAAGTAGGTTTACAAGTTAGTCTACGTAGCAAAGTACACGTGTGTGTCTGTGCGATAACAATCACGTATATGTACTGGTGTGAATATTCTCCCTCATTTGAAAAGCCTTTTACACCAGAACAACATTACACGAAGTTTATCAGAATTGACTCTTTTTGTATTGAATATAATGACAATTTAACAATCTAGTAAACACTTAGATATACAATTTAGTAAGCACTAATATATACAATCTAGTAAACACTTATATATAGAATCAAGTAAACACTTATATAAACAATCTAATAAACATTTATATATACAATCTAGTATACATTTATATATACAATCTAGTATACACTTATATATACAATCTAGAAAACACTTATATATATACAATCTAGTAAACACTTATATATACAATCTTGTAAACACTTATTTATACAATCTAGTATACACTTAAATAATCAATCTAGTAAACACTTATATATACAATCTAGTATACACTTATGTATACAATCTAGTAAACACTTATATACACAATCTAGTATACACTTATATATACAATCTAGTATACATTTATATATACAATCTAGTATACACTTATATATACAATCTAGTAAACACTTATATATACAATCTAGTAAACACTTATATATACAATCTGGTAAACACTTATTTATACAATCCAGTATACACTTAAATAATCAATCTAGTAAACACTTATATATACAATCTAGTATACACTTATGTATACAATCTAGTAAACACTTATATATACAATCTTGTAAACACTTATATATACAATCGAATAAACATTTATATATACAATCTAGTAAACACTTATATATACAATCCAGTAATCACTTATATGTACAATCTAGTATACACTTTAATATACAATCTAGTAAAAACTTATATATACAATCTAGTAAACACTTATATATACAATCTAGTAAACACTTATATATACAATATTGTAAACACTTATATATACAATCTAGTATACACTTATATATACAATCTAGTATACACTTATATATACAATCTAGTATACACTTAAATATTCAATCTATAAACACTTATATATAAAATCGAGTATACACTTACATATTTAATCTAGTAAACACTTATATATACAATCTAGTAAACACTTATATATACAATCTAGTAAACACTTATATATACAATCTAGTATATACTTAAATATTCAATCTAGTAAACACTTAAATATTCAATCTAGTAAACACTTATATATAAAATCGAGTATACACTTACATATTCAATCTAGTAAACACTTATATATACAATCTAGTAAACACTTATATGTAAAAGTATGCCGTAAACAAAATCATACATTTAAGCATGGTGTGAAACTCACATATCACGACAAAGTATAAGTTACTTAATTACTAGACTTCGATAGAACAAACAAGATATTACAATTTAATCAGACCAGCCTATACTTACTCTACTCCACTCGGTAATACAGCTGCTAGTATTTATGATAAAGCCATTGCATGCAAGTTCGATCTCCCTAAATAGCACCATTCGAACATACCATTTGTAAAACTAGCTCAATCATGTCACACATATTTATACGGTTATTATGTGTTGTCATTTGTAATTAAAAAGCATTTTAGCAATCGTATTTCGTCAAATTCTTTAAATTCAAGATACATGTTCATTGTCATATTCCGGCATACCTTTGCAGTTTTAAAGCGTAAACTTTCATCAGAATACTTAAACAGCAGTGAACAGAGAAACTTGACTGAACATAGAACCTAACATTGGAAAATGATTGAATTACCAAAGAACATAATTGTTTATACTTTTGTAAAACCGAGGAAAAAACAACAATAAAAACATGAACAATAAAGTTCTATTGTGTTAGTATGCTGTCAAATTATAGACATTAATCATTTGAACAAGATGACGTTCAGACACTGATGGGATACTGTCATGAAAATTAATGTATTGAGAACTAGTTCAACGTTGATGTTTTTGATGAATCGAATCTGGTTTCACTTTTCCGCGAAGAAAGTATAAGCTATGCAGAAAAAAAACTAGGCTAACGTTTCTTTTTGACATTTGTTTCATCAATTTACTGTCGTTGTTGTGAATCAACAACGAGTGATCGTCATATGTTTACCATTTTGAATGAAATAGTTAAAAATATAGAGCGTTGTTATCAGCTTAGTGAGAGAGTGAGCACGAATATTTGGCATCGGCGATCGTTGCTATCACTAAATTGAGTCAATTCACGAAATGCAACCGTCCCAATGACTAACACTACATACAAATACTGAAAAAACAGTTTAGAAGTTTCATTTTACGAAGCTTTCATAGTAAACAGCATAACAAGACATGTCAACAGTTGTTATGTATACTTCTACATGACCATTGCTATGCTATCATTGTCACACAACCGTCCGTGTTAATTTAACTTTTCTGGAACCATTCCTTTCTTCCATATAACTTGTAAGTTATATGTGTTTTTGTTTTGGAATTTGTTTTTATATTATTGAAAATGGATTGAAATGGGACGCACCGCTGAAAATAATTTTATTGCGCATAAAGGACAATGTTTTCCTTGTCTTTGTTTCTGTTTTCTACCTTCTAGCCGAATAATGTATTTTTCTTTGGCTTAAGCATGGTCACCAGATAGATTGACACCATTGTAAACGCTGTTATCACATGCTTCCAAAACTGGAATAATGGAATACATCGTCGGGTATAGTAAGATGACTGCAATGGTTATTCCGATCGATAGACATTATACTTATAAACAAGGGTCAACGTTATATCCATGCTCATTGTATGGTGTTTAAGTTACATTCTTGTCAATAGTTAAGGTATTTTATATATGGACGTTGTCATCTACTTGTACTTGTACAGGTACTTGTGTATACATGCACACGTCCAGGGATTAGGGATGGCAGATTATGATTGGCGGACAACTTAGCAATTAGATTTCAATCACGTTTTGGGTGACAGTGAAAGTATGTATTATTTTAAGCGTCATAATTAGTTATTTCAAAAATAAACTTAAAGACAATATGATTATTTATACCTAGGTGTTATGTGCGCAGAAGTAAACCCCTCTACATATGTTATCCAAAGCTAAACATTTCATGATATGCTGCAACCTTCACTTGATAGTCGAATGATACATAACTAGCGTCAAACTAGCTAATGCAAATAGCCATTGTTCTATTTACTGGAGATTTAAGTTAGAATTTTAATGCATATAAAGAAGTTATAATCACATAGTTATACTTCTATATCTAGCATATGTGAATGGAAAACCATCCCCTTATACTAGCGGTTTTGTCTATATGACTTCCTTTCATAAATTTATTGTAAAGTTCGACAAACAATAGAGGTACGTTATCTTTGGTTTTGGTACGTACTTTCCCCTGTTAATAAACTATTTGTCAAAGTTGCACGGTATGTCTATAATCTACGCTTGTATTACCGGCGATACATTAAATGATATACCACTCTTTACCTGTTTAGGGACAACTCTGTAATGCTGCATGGTTGAGCATGAGTGCGTTCCCATTTAGTAGCTATTAATTAAGGCATATAGCGAACATTGAATAGCTTCAATGTTGCTTAAATGCAGTTATCTTCTTATAAAGATGAGCATTTTGCCTTATCCACATCCTGCCGTTGACTGTTTATGTCCAGAAATGCTTTAAGAAGCAATGTTCTGAATTTTCGTTTGAAATAAATCGAAAGTAGTTGACACAATTCATGGAATGTTCTTTGTTTTTTTAGCTTCATGGCTTACATTAACTATTTAAGCTGGTGTCAACAATTGATATTAATTTCAAATATCTCGTGAAAGACAGATGAAAGAATGAAGGCAACTCAACATTGGTTTAAATGTACCAATATGATGGAAGTTATTATATTACAGATGAATCTAAGAAACTAACTAAGCAGCGTTTGTTTGATTGAAAACAATATTATTGAATGACTGTATTACATGTCGATATAAGTAGAACATTGATTAACGTAATTGATGAGGCATACAGTACCACCTAAGCCAAGGTTTAGTAAGAAGTTTCGCCAATAAAAGCAATTTGACAATAACTTAGACAACGTAAATACTAATCTCACATCTCATTATCTATTGTATTTGAGATTGCATTAAGCATTCGAGCTCTAGCGATGGCAACAATTTGACGCACTCTATTTCGACATCTCAGTTGTGTTATTGTTTCTCCAGCACATGTCTGCAAGTAACTAGGAATAGTATACTCAAGTGTTATTCAGACCTATATAAGTTTGTGTTTGCTGAAGAAATCAATTGAAAAAGATAGTTTAGAGTTTGCAGACATCGATAAGGTAGATTTTGAAGAGGAAAAGACGTTATAAAGTCATTACGACGAGTGTGTGTTTGTTAACTATAATTTAACACAAAGGGCCAGTTTAAGAAGAAGAAGCAAACACAAACAAACCATAAGTAACTATTATGCTCTGTTAATCAACTTAGAAATATAAAAGTTTACAATGAAAATGATAAAATAAAACAGCAGCCAAATTTGTTTTTATATTGTTTGGCTAGAAAGGTAGAAAACAGAAACAAAGACAAGGATAAGGCTGTTTGGCTGGACAGTGTTAACGCACTCGCCTCTCACCGCTGCGACCCCGGTTCGATAC
>ENA-OREC01001521-OREC01001521.1-marine-metagenome-genome-assembly--contig:-NODE-1521-length-11856-cov-13.741998_pt1 | contig 11856 bp, 5 predicted proteins | sample MGYA00248626_ERZ508543 | MGnify/ENA primary metagenome ERZ508543 (study PRJEB26211, sample SAMN05518279) | marine metagenome | isolation source: Puget Sound, Washington, USA | host: Bankia setacea... | reverse complement strand
TCTGTACGAGCTAGATACATTTGAGTACTCTGTACAAGCTAGATACATTTGAGTACTCTGTACAAGCTAGATACATTTGAGTACTCTGTACAAGTTAGATACATTTGAGTACTCAGTACAAGCTAGATACATTTGAGTACTCTGTACGAGCTAGATACATTTGAGTACTCAGTACACGCTAGATACATTTGAGTACTCTATACGAGCTAGATACATTTGAGTACTCTGTACAAGCTAGATACATTTGAGTAATCTGTACAAGCTAGATATATTTGAGTACTCTGTACAAGCTAGACACATTTGAGTACTATGTACAAGCTAGATATATTTGAGTACTCTGTACAAGCTAGATACATTTGAGTACTCTGTATAAGATATATTTGTACCACAACACGCGTTTGTTATAAGCTATGTATTTTCAAGTAAACGTTGCTGATATACCATTTATCCTACCCTTGTTTTCAGAATTCGTGGGACTGAGATCGATGTGATTGACACACGTCGATCTTTAAAACACTCTTTTAAACTCTCCGTTTAGAACAAACGTGCTCCCGGCAATCAAGTTCTATTCATCTCTTTAACTTTTTACCATATGTCAAAATAATGTAAATCTCCATTAAAGATAAGCTAAGAACTGTCATTTATAAGGTATTGGATATATTGATATATTGTTCCTTCAGTCTTCTATGTTACCACTATCTTGGTATTAAAGTCACAGGGTATGACATAAACGTTCACTGTTAAGTTGGCCCTGTCATCTTTGCTTGAGCAGACGAGAGCGTGATGAGGTCGTTAACCTGGGGCAGAGATGGTTCCGGGATTCACAAGGACGTTTTCTTCTGCCAATCAAAACTTCGTATGCTACAATGGGACATAGACGACAACTAGTAACACCACTATAAAAGGGACATAATTTGGAAGCAGGTGAATCCCATGTCATACAACACTCACACTGAGAAACTTGGACGAAGGGATGTCATGAAACGTATATTATTGATCATGCGTATTTTATCGACAATATGTAATTTTCGAATGATCAAGAATGCATTTGTTAACAAGAGGGTCTTACCATACCGTACAACTACCAACTATAGCGTATATATAAACAAACTATATGTAGTCCATATAACAAACTGCAGAAACGTAAGCGCACATGTTTTGAAAATTGTTTGTCGCAGGGTAACACATCAGTGGACAGTCACATCGGTCTCCATGACAACAGCGGGGACGCCATGACAATGAACACGTGACGATACTGAATGGTTACTGGGGTGACGCAAAGCTAGGAGAGTCTCGTGACAATCGTGAATTCGGTGTCCAGTATTTATGCTTGTATTTGTCAAGGGAAGAAGCCTGATAGGGACACTAAGAAATGTAAACCTCCTGTTGACCTATTATGCATACAATAGCGTAATTGAGTCGTGGATAACTGGTATAAATATTTCCTAGTGGGACGAGATGACAGGTATTTATCAGGGAGACAAACACTTGTAGCTGGAATAGTTAACACTTGGAGACTGACAAGGAAAAGAGACAATGGAGGGCGAACAATAATGTATGCTTGAACGCTTAAAGTAGACCTCGACTGTATAAAGTGCAGACGGTATCGCTGGATTTATTCCCACAACTCAAACCATAACCTTATCGACGACTATGGTGGTTCGTGGATTTTAATAGTTCGGCTTTGTAATGTTACACATTTGTTCATACATCATCACTTAGTCTGTTAGTTTGCAAGCGAGATTACAACTATATAATTGCTTTGCTCGTCAAACTCTTTGATATAACTGACTGAAATGCGTTTACAAGCGATATAACATCATTTGACTTCTCCAACATGCTGCATACAATTGTATTTGAAACCCAGCCAAAGCAAACATACCAGGTTTGTTAGACTCATCATTCTATTTGTAATTGTAAAACTTATTTCCAAACTTTCAAAACACGATGACACATTTCGTCTTTCAAAACTTGCTGTCTAATTGGACTGTGTTGGAAACAAACATTACCAATGCATCAAGCCACTCAGTACCTAAATGTTAGGACAATTACCCGCTAGAACAAGGCATTAGGTTCCCTTGACGTGGCATGATGGATTCTTTCAAAAACAAACAAATCATCTTGTTTATTTACTGTCACAGATGATGACGCAACACTCGCCTGCCAGAAACACTGCGCACATTGGAGAACGTTGTCACTTTAAGTTCAACGCAAAACAAACCATCTGCCGCTGAAAGTTAACGTGCTTTTGACTTCGTTTCAATACTTACTTATTAAATCTAAGCTTCAACATTTACAATGTGCAACAGACAAATTTAGATTATAGTTTAATAAAATATTTACGGTATAATTTTGTTTATAGTTTCACAATTTATCCGTTGAAAGTCTGAAATATGATCATTTTTATCGGACGATGACCTGTGTGTATTATCCAATTGACTTCTGTTCTGTAACGTTCTTATTTATTAAAATATATTGTTTCTCTCTTATACATTTACATACCACACCGATACTTGCTCGTATACTTGAGTACTTGACGTTTCTCGGAGATCAAACGCGGTTCCAGATATACGCATAATCGTTCAGCTTGTCCATCAGTGACACGTGATCAATATTGTCTGGTATCGAGGTTGTCATAACTGTAGAGAGGCTAGCTGACATTGGTTGTGTACTATTGGACATGTAAGACATGGTCAATCTCACCCGTCACTTAACTAAACAATCTACAAAACAAATCAAAGCTTAACTTTTGTACCGGATACCAACCCAGTTTTAATGTTATGGGCCCATGTATTTACCCAAAACCAGCAACTCCGATGTTAATTGTACTGACCCAAAACCAACAATACCCATGTTAATTGTATATACCGAACATCAACTTTACTGATAGTACATGTTATTGTACTGACCAATAACCAGCCACCATTTAACCCAACACCAAATAAAGTAATGTTAATTGTATGGACGCAAAACCAACAACTAGAATACGATCAGTTTACGATGGCACGCAATATTGTGTTACACTGGGGATACTGTTGATAGACGTGTGTTAAGATTCTAGAATATGTAAATACGTCTCCAGTCCTATCATGTTAGTTTCACTCTGAATTTCCATACGATGTTCGCTATAAACGACGAATACCGCTACGCCGTTAGACAAACACAGATGTGTACACTGACGGAGAATGACAAAACAATAACCCAGCCTGGAATAATGTACAAGCAAAAAACAACAAACACAGAACAACCCGACTCAGCTAATGCAGTTGTAATGCTACGATGATGTAGATGTATTTAAGAATAATGGAAACAAGTTATTTACGGATGAAACCTAAAGGATGCTGCGGAAATAAAGACAGTATACGTATAACCAGTTTGGGAACAAATACCAAATAAGCGAAACTAAAACAAGCTAACCGTTGATTATCCGGACATCAATGGGTGTTAGTAGAAGTATATGTATTTTCAATCAATATTCATCTCAGTTTATATATTGTACAATTTAACGATTTTCTAAATGGTCACTATATAAAATATAATAGTTCGCGACATATTTAATCAATACATCTTAAGTTTGTTTATTTGTATTATTCTCCGTAAACTTTTCCTAAAATACGATAACAACCTAGGTGGCTAATTAGAAATTCGTCGAAGTTTAAACATAACCTACTCGTGTATATTTTTACCTGCATTATTCCGGTATCTAAGGAACTCCTTTCATGTTGTTTTATATTGCTAATCTGTTTAAAGCTTCTGAATTTAACGGATAAGTATTGTATGAGAACATTGACCAGATATTCCCGAACAAATTACATGGACCAATGCATTACAAAATAGGTGATACATGCGTAAACAATGGACCCGTGTTATAATATTCTGTTGTAATAACATGACAGTCTAATCCATCTATTTCATAATTGAACAGTCTGTGTAATAAATTCACGAGTGTCTGGTCAATGTTTGTATGCAATAAGATATACCAAACAGTCCATTACACATGTATACAATTTTGTAAATCGATCATTATATCAGTAATAAACAGATCCGCGCTACTTGTTTATACACAGAACATATACATAGTTTGACACACATAATAATACTTATTTTAAAACTACATATAAACCAAAAATGACCAGATATATTACAAGCTCGATATTAATCTATCACATATTCGCGCAGAAAGTCCCAACAATTGCATTTCCCACGAGTGTTTGTTTATTTCATGTATTTGACGTTATCTAATGAGGGAATAAAACGATATTCAGCACTGATTATCAACCCAATATAAAGGCTTCAATAATGACAAGTCTAATGTTAACTTGATATCAAACATGTTCCTCTATACTCAATATATCATCTTACTTACACCAACTTAAATGTGATCTAAGGTTAGCATCATAGGCCCCATATTGTGTTAGGTATTGTACATTCACTAGACACTCGTACATTCAATACACTGATTGTTGAATTGTGAAATATGTGAACCATTTTTGTTGGCTAATACAACACGTATCCATTGTTTACACATGTAACACCTTTTTTGTAATGCATTGGTCCATGTTAATTATTCGGGAGTATCTGGTCAATGTTCTCATACAATACTTTTGTTTTATACAATTTAAGTTGTTATAATCAATTAGCTAATAGTTCTGTTCTAATAATCTGTTCTAAACGTTCACAACATAGACGGTATAACAACACACAGGAAATACATGCTTCAGTTATATTGAAGAGACAAATTGCCCCATGTTAAGAGATAAGTTACATGTACTTTTCCGAGAACTCGACTGTGCTGACCTGTTTTTTTTGTATAATTCCAGTATTCTAAACTCAAACTTCACGTACATGATACTCCGCGGAATCTGATGAACAACTCCATGTTTACAGAGGATTGACGATACCAATCTTCTACTGACCCAGAAAAATCCATGACACACTTTCTAGTAGGAAAATATTGAATAAGAGAACAACGGCGACACTAAATGCTTCCATAACAAAATTTAAAAAATGTAGGCCGATACACATGTAGACATTTCGACTTCAATTTGAAACATTAAGTCAATCTGTTTGAAAGTGTGTCTTTTGTTTTTTTATCTGTTGTTAACACGATAACATCAGAGACGTTCCGATTGAGAAGCGTTCTGAAGAATGTGACTGCATGGAACGTAATACAGATCCATTCAATTAGGCGGGCTAAGTATTCTAAGAGAGACACACTGTCTTTGGTTGATGGCTGAACTTCCTGACATGTAAAGTGGGTACGGTACGTTCGGGGATTAACTTGCTGTGATATAAAACAATCTATGGAATTCCTTCGTCATGCAATGTCATGATTCATGTAATTACTTTCAAATTTAGTGCAAGCCATGCAACATTCATGAAAACGTAATTTCATTTTAAAAACTATTATACACATGACTTCAGTAATTTTAAGATTTCTTTGATAACGCGGCAGAAGATCATTAACGGATTTGAAGTTTGATTAAAACTCAGCAGTATGTATGAGTTTGTAAGCGAATATATAATAGCAGGCTGTAGATCTCCTCAGGTAAAGATGCTGCGGTGACCAGCGATTCACTCGGTATTCACAGAGAGCGGAGGCGAAACGGAAGGAGGGCTGTCTCCTTGTAGGATGCGCACGAAGCCTTACATTGGACAGCTAAACAACATGCCCTTGAAGTCAGCAACAGTACAAACTGCTAGGATATATATAGGTAAACAATGGCAATTTGCAACACTTCAGATGCCCTACAGAGTCTGACAGTTCTTGGTCGCATTCCTACTTGTACAAACGTATTTAGAATATCAAGTTTATTTACCCGATTAGCGACATTGTTAAAGGTATACTCCCGTTCAATGTTAGGTTTTAATAAAACATGTGTTATTCACGTAAAGAAGTGTAACATAATTACCACTTTGTGAATACCAAGTCATTTCTAAATACCCTTAGACGAAACCAACACAACTTAATTGGTTTAAATTTGATATTTTAACGTGCAATTCATCAAAGAAATCATTTTCATAAAAGTAAATATATTATCAATTACAGACTATGGAGGCAAAAAGTCAAATCTCTAATTTTTGATGCTAAAACTAATTATTACAATGAACGTAATCATAGGCAGTTATGGAATAGTCTTAAGGAACTTTCTGGTCAATCAAGTACTTCAGCACACACTAGTCTAAAAGATGATGAAGGAGATATGATAAATAATCCACTTACAGTAGCTAATCTATTCAATGAACATTTTTGCAATGTTTCTAAGTCCGTACAGTTGAGAGATGCCACATATAGAAAATGGTATAATGTTGACCAATTTTGTATTCCACCTTTAACCATTGATTTTTTTGAAAAAGAGTTAAACGCCTTCAACAATTGCCCCTTTACTTACATATATATTCAATTGCAGCGTTAAACAGCAAATATTCACCACAAGGTTTTAAATTGGCCAACGTTACACCTATTTATAAGAAAGGTGAACATTCTAACAAAAATAATTATGGACCTATTTCTGTGTTACCAGTTTTATCTTTGATTTTTGAAAAAACCCGTGTAAACCTTTATTTAAAGTCATATCTTGAAAGTAACAAATGATTGTACTCGAGGCAATCTGGGTTTAGAAGTAATCACTCTTGTCAAACTGCTCCCATAAAAATGATTAATGAATGGCTAAAATTATTAATAAATGACTATCTGCAATTGACAACAATGAAATAGTTGGTACTATGTTCATATATCTTTCTAAAGCATTTGATCTTGTTAACTATGATATTCTTTTAGAAAAGCTTCAACTGTATGGTATGCATGAACCAACAGTTAAATGTTTTTCATCTTATCTTAAAGATAGATATCAACAAACATATGTATCTGGAACATTGTGGTAAAGTTGTTTCTGGTGTGCCCAAAGGTTCAGTACTCGGGCCAATACTGTTTTTGATGTATATTAATGATCTTCCACTTGTATTAAGTGAATGCATTGCAGAGATTTTTGCAGATGACTCTTCTATATCAGCACATAACAAAAACATTGACCAAGTTATTTCAACCGTCTCTAATGAATTACAACAGGTTAATAAGTGGTGTGAAAATAATCATATGGCAATCACTATTTCAAAAACTAAACTTATGTATGTAATATCAAAACCAAAACATCGTCAATTATCAAACACACATAGTCTTCCTAGTGTACACTTTTTAAATTCTGTTGTTGATGAATCTTCTAGTGAACGATAACTTGGTGTTACTATAAACAATGATCTTAGTTGTAAAACTCATATTGGAAATGTTATCAAAAATTGTAATACATTTCTTTACTTATTATGTAGAATTAAAGTATTTCTGTCTTTTCAAAACAGAAAACGGGTTTACAATGCTTACATTCTTCCCCATTTTGATTTTTGTTGTGTTATTTGGGGTAATTGTACTTCAGTCATGGAAGACAAACTTGTATAACTTCAAAAGAGAGCTGCAAGAGCAATATTAGATGTAGATTTTACTGTTCCCGCAGAAACCATGTTTACTCAACACAAATATTTAGGATGACATTTCCCGAACGAGTTGTTTACCATAAAGCAATCAAAATGCACAAAACAGTTTGTGGTGATGCACCTGACTATTTAAAAAATGATTTTGTTTTTACATCTGAGATTCATTCAAGATTACTCAGATCATCTTTCAATTTTCAGCTTTATACACCAAGACCCAACACAGAATTATTTCGTAACTCGTTCATTTTTTCAGGCACTTCAATTTGGAATTCTATTCCTGAGTACATTAAAACTGCACCTTCTGTGAAACATTTCAAATCTCTATATTTGAGATGGTATAAACAATCTACTGAAAACTAGTGCTGTGTTCTTAATACCATAAAGTGTGTGCCTTTTCACTAGGTACATGAACTGATGTCACTTTATAATGTTGTTTTGTAATGTTCTTGTATTTTTCTTCTCATAATTGTTATTCTTGTATTTGTTTTGTATTTTTGAGGTCTTTACGGCAGATTGTCAATTGTCAAGTAAGCATCCTCGTTAAATAAAGTCTTTATTATTATAGACAGTGGACCCTCAAAGTACTCGTATATACGCATGAAGCAGACTGAATCAAAAGTAGAGAGGCACATTCCAAATGCCTTTCTCCTTGACACACATTTAGTGAACGTTTTGTTTCTGGAACATCATAATGTTCATTTTCCTACAGTAAATAACGGTACCGTATTTATCCACGTTAGATCTTTGATTAAATGTCGGGTAAATACGAACCATGTCTTCGCTTGGGAGTCTGAATGAATCTTTCAGAAAATGTACTCAAATACATCGTATCGTTCTTTTTTTCCATTACATTAGTCGACATAATAGTAACATCAACACGCTAAACTTCAATATCTTTGTTTTAATCAATGATTTTTTCCACCTATTAGCACCAACTGTATATATACAAAAAGAGAGAGAGAGAGAGAGAGCAGTTACTCTAGACACTACAACAAAAAACAAAGTCGGTGATTACAAAAGCGCGTATTTCATTTCATCTGATTCCAAGTCCATGTAATTAGATTCCACAGCACAATTCTACAAGTGAGAACGCTTTCTGACTTCTGGTTTGAAGCACAGTTAACCCGATCGATCGATTCAAAGTTTGTTTCTTATTGTTTCGGTTCATTTTTTAATCTGGCGAGACGCTTTCGGAAAAAAGAGTCAGAGGGAAACATGTAAGAATTGAGTACATCCCACACTAAATTATGAAACGATAGATGATACCCACATGCACCGTACTGACATATCCGACCTCCATTCTACAGGACCTATCCAGGTAGCATCACGAACACTTAACAATAAACAATTACATTAGCGTGAAGCCGACATACATTGAGAATAGTTCTACCCATACGTACAACTGGGTCATAAAACAAAGCATATTTTTGGAACAAAAACATCTCTTGTGAATTGGTGTAGAATGTATGTTAAACGCATACCTTTCATTCAAACATACCAGTTCCTTGAATAAACTGCAGTTAATTATAAAAAGCTCATTTGTTTGACCAAAGAATCTATGGGATGAAGCAGGTTGAGGTTGTCTACATGTTTTTTTATCCTCCTTTTGACGTACGCACGTACACATGTACTGGTAGTTACTGAACATAGCATGGCCTTATTACATTGACTGCGTCATATTTTGATATATTGTTGTTCACGCAAGACCTTTGCAACTCTGACTCTGTGATTTACAGAGCCCAGTCCTTGCTGTGACAATCAACTCACTGAACGTATGTAATACACATTACAGACATCACAGTTTAACAACGAGACATATTAGCAGCTTAACCCATACTTAACACAATGGATATATCATGCGAGTTTGTGATGAAAGACTTCGGTCCGCTCCTTTTAGACGAGTCCATAAATTAGTAAGCTACGACTATTTCATTCAACGTAAGCCTATACCTGTTTATTACACACTCTTCTAGTTTACCATTTATTTTTCATATGATACTTACAAAACGACTTTTCAATTATATGGTATCATGGTGACTACAGTAAAACACGTTTCTGGTGTTTCGGTGTGTCAGATCTTACATTCTAAAACGCCTCTGTGATTGTCTCCTATACACAAAGAAGGTAACGAACCGTGTTTTATTTATACACTCGTGATTTAATTCATACGCACCCAAATTCGTACCCATATTTTATTACCGCGATAAAATACGGGTACATATGTTTTATTTCTTAATTCACAGCAGGAACAAGGTATAGGTTACGCATGAGCGTTATTCACTATTCCTACTCAAAGATGACACACGATATAATGATTCGTACATTCAAAAGGAACCCTTATAGCTGAGCGCTCGCTTTATATCTTTACGTTTTAATGTTCGTTTAGTACGAGCATATTCTACTGTGCGGTTACATAGTTGTCATATCAGAGGGATGTACGTATAAAACAGTATATGTGCGACGAGTGTCCTAAAAAAATATATTTACAAGTAGGTCAGCAATAGTAAACCATGTTAAAAGAAACTTGAAACAATGAAATTCCACGAAGAAAGAGACTACACGAGCCATGACATAGCAGAACTTTCCCATATTTACTATGCGTCGATATTGTACAATAACAGGCAAACAATCTCCATCCATCTTCATTGTTCAGTTGTGAGCGGGCAGTATTATATAAGTTAATTATTAATTGTGGGATATCAGTACATCGTTGGGTTCGGTTTTGATATTCTGGTGCGTTTCGTAGACGTGACTGGCAGCTTCAAGATGTTTGATAAGCCGTGCAATGAGAGGATAGAACAATGGAACAGTTTGCCCGGATTTCAGTTAATATTTGATGCCAGTTCTCGTTCCAAAATAAGAACAACTATCATACAGCGATAGATTATAAGAACGCGTGTACCTTGGTAGATTAGTTACACGGTACAGTTTTATAAAAGCACTTTCGTAAAACGTATTATTTTGGAATCTGAATACATGCAAATGCTGTCTTAAAACAAGTAAAATAGTGGAAGTAACATAGCAAACACATCTTATTGTCTTAATAAAGGCATACTTGTTTTCTCAAGCCTTAATGTTAGACTGTTAGGCTTTGCGTTAAAGTTCTTTAGTAAAAAGTGTGCATATATTAAAAAGCACAAATACTAAATTATGAAATACGAACACATTTTGGACATTCATAAAGGACTGTAATGCAATTTATACGGTGCTACAACAGCTAAACTGAGGCGACACACTGGTTCCCCTGTGGCCAAACTTGTCGATTCAAAAATGACTAAACACTATCCAGACATTGGCTACACAACATTTACCATAGTACCAATTACAACGGTTAGTTAATATAGATTTATTTTGAAATTTTGAAATATGTGCATCTTTTTGGTAGCTTCTTTGAAACCAACCAGATTCGTACTTTCTCTGTTGTTTTTAATTTTGAAATATGTTAAACTATATTGTTGTAACAAGGGGGTCAACCAGAATCGAAAACATTTGCCAATTTAATCGTTATTCCTTATTACAATTATTAATCAATACTTACTCTCTTGTCAGAATTGATCTATCTGGTTTGATATCATATTCGAGTAGCCTTCACGTTTATTAATACTGCATTCTGAAATATAAATGATAATTTGGTGAACTACGTATAACATACACCACACTCTGACATCACCAGCATCTACTTTTTTCTTCTAGAATTGGAATTACATACGTTAAGTATAAATTTATGTTAACAAGAACAACTAACTTTCTAGTAAATCTTTTGTTTGCAATTAAGGAACGAAGAAACAGGCATACTTTATAACATACCACTTTGTTAGTTCACTTGAATATATATTAAATGTTTCGCAAGCCATGCAATAATAATGTAGATCGGAGATACGTAACAATTAGGGATTTTAATAGAAAAATGTCGACACAAACTATTACTTTACTATATTTTTTATGTTCTACATTTCATTAAAAATAGGTGACCACTTTTATCAAATCTACTACATTTCACTTTAGTATTTCAGTAGTGCCAACTTTATATTGGTATGTGTACCCACATAGGTATTCACTTAGTAAAAGTTATTCACAACTTTACTCTGACATGATTAACTTTGATATATTTCTAAATTTTGAAAAATGGTTTAGCGCTTTATTGGACCTGTAACATTTATTCATGTCAGTGATGTCTCATATTTGCTTTTTTGATTGTATGTGTTTTAAAGTTGATTGCCAGGGTTTCAAATATGTTCCGATGATATGTATACAAGTTATTTTAAGATTCGTCAACATTAAAATAATCTTATTAAGTAAGTAAATGGTTTATTATTGTGACTTGTGCATACATTTACATAATTATATACAATTACATATACAAACACA
>ENA-OREC01001520-OREC01001520.1-marine-metagenome-genome-assembly--contig:-NODE-1520-length-11859-cov-13.826685_pt1 | contig 11859 bp, 9 predicted proteins | sample MGYA00248626_ERZ508543 | MGnify/ENA primary metagenome ERZ508543 (study PRJEB26211, sample SAMN05518279) | marine metagenome | isolation source: Puget Sound, Washington, USA | host: Bankia setacea... | reverse complement strand
AGCTAGTGGCAAAAAGTCTTATTTGGATTCTTTAACCATTTTGTCAATAATTTTAGATTGCAGACAAGGTGCTGACTCTTAGTTTAACCCCAGCTCAAAAGAACAAAGTCCAATCTTATCTAGACCGCATGACCCCCGAACAACAACAACAGTATCTGCAGACACAGCAACCAGTACTCCAGAGAATCCAGAAACAACAACAACTCAATGCTCAAATACGTGCTCAAGTCGAGGCCCAGAAAAAAATGGCAGCTACAAAACCCGAAACAGAATCGGACACATCAACAGAAAAGGCAGTAAGTCTAACCTCTATTAGTATGATCTGTGAATTAGATGTTTTCTTTTACAGTTTTGTGTAATGGTTTGAGAAGGGTTGTCCCTTATAGATCATGGTTTCTTGGTAGAAAATCTCAGCTAGCTAATACTGGTATTGTGCTAAATCATGAATATGTTACTATACAAGGAATGAATGGAAGATTCAAATAATTACACATGTTTGCAGAACAAACCATTATATAAATTGATTATGCCGTTTTGTATATTAGTGTCTAACCTTTATTTTGCCCAATGAAAGAATCGTTTTGTTTGAAAATTTGAATTTCTATTTCATGAAGACAGCTAGTTTTGGAATCTTAATTATTATGGTACCCGGCAGGATGTTGTCTGTCCAGTAATAGATTAGACACATAGATTTTTAGAGTACTTTTGTTCAGTTTCTTCACTATTAAGACACTCTCGCTACGCTTGCGCCCTTCAGTATCTTAATATCGTGAAAAACCTGATTTAAACACGTGGTCATATAAATGCTTTGGAAAAAGTATTATTATTTTGAATGTTCTGTTACCCATTCTCAGAACTAAACGCACAGATCATGATATTTTTTAATTAAAAGAAACTAATAATTATACAAAGAAATCAAAACTTGAATTTGAAAAGCCAGTGTGTAACAAGTCTATGATAAAATCTTTTGTGATGCTTTCTGTTATAGTTTTGATTTTTCAAAACCTCCCCTGCTTTCTGTTATAGTTTTGATTTTTCAAAACCTCCCCTCTTATAAAATCAGCTGAATGTGTACTTTTTGGCTCACACTATTAACTCTTATTGAGTTCTCCAATAATTGGATATAGTTATTATTTACATGAAAGACATCTGGGTTTATAATCTTTTAAGACTATAAGTAGCAGGTTTATACCAATATGATATAATATCTACAACTATCTGGTTTTAGAGTGTGGAACTCTCCAGTACATCAGTCGGTGAGATAAAGCCCCTTCCTGAGGTGAAACTTATACCTGTTCCTAACCCACAGGTAAACATACCTACAGTGGTCAAGCAAGAGAGCCCATTAGCAACAAGGGGAACCAAACGATCCTTCATGGACATTCCAAAGGGTACACTGTAAGTCAAAGTAATCAAATTTGGTGGTACATCAGTCCATGAGAAACCTTGTCTGTCGCAGGTCAATGACAAGGTAACTTTTGTCAAATTTTGCTCTATATTCAATGATGTGACAGGTAAAAATTAGCCATGACAGGTAATAATTTAGAAATTATCAGTCAGATTGTTCTGTGGTATGAAAATAGTTTTCTCGTAGACTGGTACATCTATAGTTAACTTTTGTTCACTAGGCAATCTGAAAACTGACCACATGAACTGAATACACTAACTAAAGTAGTTTTTAATGTTTTTTATGCCCCCCTTTCGAAGAAGAGGGGGCATATTGCTTTGCACAAGTCGGGCGAGCTGTCTGTCTGTCCTCTGTAACCTTTTCGTTTCCGATCAATAACTCGAGAACGCCTTGACCTACCTTCCTCAAACTTGGTCCACACATCCATCCTGGGCAGCAGAGGAACCCTATTTTGGGGTCAAAGGTTAAGGTCATCAGGGTCATATGTATCAAAACCGTTTAAATAACAATTTCGAAAATGAATATCTTCTCCATACATATGTGCAACTTATTTTGAACTGACTAATCCAGTTGAACAAAACATCTGTGACAAAAAACACCAGGGGCTTAATGTTTTACAAACATCTCTTGTTGTTAGTTCTATTTAACTCCTAGTTTCTCTAATATTTTACCATATGTTGAGCAGAATATTGAAACTACCTTCTACAAATTAATGCTCTAATAAAAGAGACTTCCGTGGACAGTACTCTACTTTTAAAACTTTGCTTCCAGGATTAATCAGCAGATACGGCAGGACCAGAATCACGCCGTTGCCCCGGATACAAAACGTGTATTCCGTTCCAAGGGTGATGCATGTCGCCGCCTGCTGCGATATCATGTGTTCCAGACATATGGACCAGAGAAGAAGGAGTTTGAGAAGTTTGACACCAACATGGAGGACATATCAGTCGACCTACTGAGAAAGAAAGATAAAATGTTTGACAAGTTCCGCCAGCTCCTGTTTCAAGAAACCATTGTAAGTATGCACCCATTATACAGATACAGATTTTCTTGTAATTTGCTCTTTAACCCATGAAAGGTAAATACATTGGATATTTAAATGTTTAATTAAGCTTTTGTAAAATTCATACTGATTTAACACATCTTGTCCACTATATTTTCTGATCAGCAGCAAACATTTTACTTTGGTATTCAAAAATTAAGCTTCTCTGTTTCTCTGACAATTATAGGTTTGTATTTTCTGATTTCTTTTTATAAAATTTCAAAGTTGTACAAAACTAAATTTATATGGCCACTTCGTGGATTCTTAAAAGCAAAGTACATAATTTTAAACGTAAAATAATGAAACCTGATTAATGCTTAACTGATATGTAACCATGTTGATATCGTTTGTGTCCCATAGAGAGAGCAGCCATCCTCAGAGTTGGTCATGTTGCAGAGAATGCAAAACCAGGAACTCCGTAAGCTTTTAGAGGAGGAGAAATCAACTGTGAAAACAAATCCAGGTATGCACACACACAAAACAGGACATTTCCAGTGTTTTTAGGTGTTTTATTAGTTCAGTTCCAGTTTACTTACTGCAAATGTAAAACTGATAACACAAAATATCAAAGCAAACAATTGAGCAACACTAAAGACAAACATATGATCTGCTTAGGAATGAGTATGTATGATACCACCTTTCATAATGGCAGAAAATGAGGGACTAGGTGTTTGATTAATTCAATTTGTAGTTTGACAGCTTGCAAGATCAAGGTCTGTTTCAAAATGTTAAACTATATCTTTTGTTGTTGTTTTTCTTACAGATTTGTTTGTACCGATGCCTTCCAAATACCTATATCAAACCCAAAAGTCTGTAAGTTCTGATGCCACTGGGGATGATAATGCAGGAGAGGATGATGATGACGGTGACAGTAAACAGGGCGATCATTTAGACTCTTCAGAGGATTATGATAATGACATGTTGAATCAGAGAGTCGATATAGACACAGAGAGGGAGAAATCAGAGGTGAAAGTTCGGAAGTTAGTGATTAAATCAGATGGAATGAATTTTGTGAGCTCATTCAAAAGGAAGAGTTTTGATCGCCAGGACTCTACAATAGAACTCTGTGATACTGCTGAAGATAGCAATGAGGAGGAAGAAGCTCAAGGTGCTCCAAGAGTGCCAGATTTTGGAATGAAGCATATTGAAATGTTGGGTGAGGAGCCTAGTAGTGTTACAGGGCTAGATGAAGACACAAATGAATATTCCAATGAAAAGTTTGAGAGCGATGAGGCTGAGAGAGCTGCAATGGCTATTTCATCTGCCGAGGAGTCTGAGGATACTCAATGTGACAATGATGATTCTATGTATGCAGCAAACAGTTATAATCTGAACAGTGAGAAAGGAGCTCTTACTAATTCGTATACCTCTTTCTCAGCAGCTGGACATGACTTCATAGCTGACCAGTCACCACTGTCTAACATAGATAGTGGAGAGAGTAATACAGCAGTGAGTAGATTGTCAGGTGAGAGTTGTGTAGATAACAGTGACACTATGGACAAGTTTGATATGTATCAACCAATAACAGAGTGTCTTACTGACAGCGAGGAAAACTCCTTCTACACTACAGAGACTGGCACAGAACATGGAAAGAACACTGATCATAGTGGCTGGAGAACAAGACTATCAGCAGCAGAATCAACGCCTCACAATGATCAGGATCAGGATGATGTAACAGCTCAAATGGAAAGTGCAATAGACTCAATCCTCAGCCTTAGTCACGGTGCCTCAAACAGCTTGTTTCAATCAACGAGTCAAACCAGTTCTTCTCTGTCTAGTCATTCAGGCAATTCTCGGCCGTTGTTAAGTTTACAAAGTGAACATCACTCAGAGAGACAAAGTAATGACACACAGGAAGAATCTGCAGATGACAGTGAGGATTTCAGCACGGATCTGGACATTGCTGTTAACAGTATACTCATGTAAACATGCTCCCATACACTCTACTAATAGCATGTAACATATAGTGTGATGTACAATGACAAGTAACTATTGCCTTTAAGTACAATAATGCAGTTGTATATTGTAAACAATAGTAAATGAAATCAATCAAAATTTAATTCCATGTAAAGTCAACTGACGTATATATTCCAAACAAACTTACCTTGTGACCAAGTACTTCTACTAACAAGGATTCATGAGGTTAAGAAATTGGATTTTATAATTGTCCGAATGTTTTATATATATTTTGTACGCTACACTTTGGTTATGCAGATTTAGGTGCTCCATGAGTGCTTCAATACAGTTTCCATATTCATGTTTACACATTCTACAGCTGTGCCAAGTGATTTGATCAATTAGATACTAGAAGTTTTTAAATCATTTGCTATTAAATAGCTGGTTTTCTCTTTCCATTTGTGTACATTTCTAATGTTTCTTCTCTTACAAGCATTATGGCATTAAGAGTTTGGGTTAACTTACTGTCTTTGTTTATGACACATATTTTGATAAAACAGTTTACTGTGTGTTTTTGTATTGTTTATGGTAATTTGATTAAATTGTGTTAACATTTTAGCAAGCAAATATATGTGATACAGAAATAAGTGCTGAAATTTTAATGTTGGAGCTTAAATGTTTGTAAAATGTAAGTACATGTAATCATGGCGATGTTTTTAGAGTGATGTAACTTTATCAAGTCTAGAATCTAACAAAAGCTAAATATAATGAGAATAGGGTCTATGTGTACATTGGCAACAAAACATGTATGACTTATCAACTCCCTTGTCCATTATTTAATTCTAAAAGAGAAACTAAGTGAGTATATATGGGTTATTTGTTTGTACCAAGTGCCATGGTTTATAGTATACTTTAATACTTACATGACTGAGATGTACAAGTGGTGTAGAATTGCTCAGTATTAACTTCTACACTTTATCAAAGAAAGTTTGTGTGTATTCTGTAACATGTGCCATACAATTAATCATCTGATTAAACATTTGTATAGTAATGAAACTTGAGCTAAGATTTGGAAAAAAACTCGCGTTTTTTGTTGAGTATGGTATACAAGGAAGTTCTACTAATAAGCCCACTTGCACATTAAACATGGGCTCATTTTTGTTTTCTGCAGGATGGTCTCATTAGTGGAAATTCACGTTATTGTATGTTTACTCCTTATTTTCTGACTTTCCTTTTTATATCTGTCTCAATTATGGAGTGCCATAGAAAAACTAGTACTTTGTGGAGGATACACTTTTCTTCTTGTGACAAATTGTGTAAGTGTTTCATCCGACCGTTCTGTGGTGATGATGTGAAGAATATGGAATTTCTTACAGTGAAGGAGTTATCCATAACAGCCGTGGTACTGCTAAACTGGCTAGGTGCTGTTATCTAAGTTACATTCAAAAGCAGCAGCTATCTTCTTTTTTAAATGTTAAGAATGAATTATAGGGCAGAGTGTAATTTTAAAATTGAATTGTTGTTTTGTCTACAAGTCTTTTTTAGTGTTAGGTTGTTTCAGGAAAACTGAGAAGTTATTATGGTAGTCCTGGCGACGTGGTTCCGTACGTACCAGTCAGAACTTTCATATGGACCTTGATTTATTTTTTACGTGATAGTCTTTGTTCACATTTAATCACATGGGTAATGTTTTACTAAAGCACTTATGCAAAACCTAAACTTACCCACACATTTAAGCCTTGAATAAAATCTTAACCTCTTTATAAAACCAAATGGAAATGCATTTTTCAAATACCTTCTAGAGTAGCATCGAAAGAATCTACCTTTTTAAACATGACCAATAACTGTTAATTAGATACAAACCAAAATAAATAACTCCACCATTTGTGTAAGTGCTTAAGAAAAACAGTACTCTGGTTCTTTAGGGCAGGGCATGATTACCTTGACCTATGAATTAGAAAGGAAAAACAACAGATTGGCTAAAACTTGTGAGTAGAGCGTTTGAATACTGGTATTTTCTTGTTGTCTACAGCTATTACAATGTCTAGAAATGGGTCTAAGTGTATTTAGATGGACCAATATAATGTGCATGTATATGTGTGATGGATGCAATATGTTCACAGACGGTCTTTGTTATTTTTGTACTGATACAATCATAAAGAAATAAGTGTCTTTTATGCATTGATAAACATGTGAATGAAAATAAATACATGTACATGAACTGAGATTGTTGTTTAGGCTTTTCTATGTGTTTCCAGTAGTCTACATTGACAGCCTTATATACACGATGAAATAGAAATATATGGATTGATCCCACATTTACACACTTTCCTAATTTAATAAATGAGAGCTTTATGAAATATATCAGTTTTCACCCAATAAACCGTAGTCTTTCTTAGTTGTGTCCCTGTTTCAACTGGTGCCATGAAAAGCAACATTATACTGATCGAATATAACATGACCTCTAACCCTAGTGTACAACAGACGTATTCTTTTTTAACATTGACTCGGCAATTTCTCTATGAATGACTTTACACCATTTTAACTTTGTGACTAATAGTATTGATGTCCAACCAGAAATGACGTTACAAAGGGACACATTTGGAAGTATATACTGTCGTGTAATAAAGGAACTGTTTTAGATTGCAGTACTTGACTTTGTAAGGATATGTACACGATTTGAAAGTACTAGTCAAACAAGTTAATATTGGAAGCCATCAATGTAAAAGAGCAACAATTCTACTGCACATTTACAGGTTATTTTATTTCTCTGGATCTTATATACTTGTACACATTTAACAGAATCATAAAATTAATAGTATCAACATATTTTTTTATCTATGTTATACTAAAGCAAACAATTTACACTGCTAGGTGACAAATATAGTTCTTTAAAGAACCCTAACATGTGTTTTCATTCATGCTGTAAAACTCGCTGAATTAATTAAATGAGGTTAACATTCACTAATCTTTGTTTACCAGCAGAAGTTGTCAAAAGATATACATAAATTACAAAACTGGGTACTGCAAGATTGCCTTTTTGTTCCCAATTATATAATTTCCTGAAAAAAATCATTAGCATACCTAAAATATAATAAATGTTTCTTATGAAGGAGAAAAAAACTTTTTTCCTTATTCCATGACATACCTGTTCAATATTATTTTTGACAAGTTTGGTACAAAAATGTACATGATTACTAGGCTATAGGATCGAGTTCACTTCTATATATACCACAAGGGTATATTTAATAAGTACTTTATGGCTATGAAGTACAGATGAATATTTTTTGGAGTGAAAGTCCACTTTTAAGTAATACAATGAAATGTACCCTATCCACCTTTATAGTGCTTACCAAATTGTTAATAGCTGGTTTATCAGCGTGTGATTCATAGCCGGTTTACCAGCGTGTGATTCATAGTAAGTAGAGGATTAGTATGATGTAATAGAAGCTTAAACGTGGTTTTCGAATTCCTAAGCTAAAATTACAATAATCATAAGTATTTATTTGTCAATTATCATACTTGCATTGACGAAAACTATTTACCAAAGAAAGCAGTTTTTATCTATTTCGATATTTGGATAGGTGTCCATTTTGAAAACAAGCACAAAGAACAAGAATCTTTACACATTTAACTTCATGTTTCAAAGAAAAATACACTTTGCCAAATCGAAATGTAAAAAAACCCACATTCAGTCATCATTGTCATCTTGCCTTTGCCTAGATCTTATATTCCTCTTGCTAAATTTACGACTTTTAAATCCTGCAGTTTCTTTCTCTGCATCGACTGTCATCTCACTAGTCTCTGTTATATCTTTTAAATCCAACTTTTGCTTTAGGTTTCCTCTACATTCCTCTATATCACTATTCAATGGTCTTTTAATGCCTTTTTTGAACACCGGTTTAATTGACTCGGTTTGCTTAGGTGTATCACTTTCTGTGTCCATATAACCAGTCTCTGAGTCGTCCTCCATTTTCTCAAAGTCACTAACTTTAATTCCACTTTTCTCTGTATTTCTTCCCACAGGTTTGTCGTTGTCTGATTTACGCTCCATATCTTTCTTGGGTCTGTTAAAGGTGAAAAGACCACTGGAACATGCCGAGTTGTCTACATCTATACTTTCCTCCTTTATATTTCCCTCACGCAATCTCTTCCTCTCCTACATGAAAATACAGGTAAAACATGCTAGTCTTTAGTTTGTACTTACTCCTTTTAGTTTGATTGTTAAAGAAGCATATGTACATCACGCTCATATTCGTTCCTGGAATCAACCAGTACTGAGCAATAAGAGAAAAGCTACGTGTTCAAGCACCAACCCGACAGGCATCCAACGAGTAAGAGTCAGATGTGTTAATTGCTTTTAAGATCACTTTGGACATTATTTGTTATGTTTAATTCAAAAATAATTTCAAATACAATGAGAGATAGTAAGAATGTAAGAAACCTTTAGGATGCCCTGTACAAATGAGCCTACCTCAATACTTTTAATTTGATTGCTGCAAGAAAAATCTGCAACAAGTAAATGACAGTAAAACTGTGAACAAAGACGGCCCACATAAGGGCATGTGTTGGGCTGGTCTTTGTAAGAAGGTTAAAATGCACTGATTAACATGTATAAGGAATTGCTACAGCAAACACAAGTTAGTGGCTTCTGAAGTCAGGTGATCTCACTTGTTGTTTAGTACAGGCTAGTTGTACTTACATTGAGGAATTCCAGGGCTGCTTGTTTATTGGAGGAGTCACTAGTGTCTATATCTTCCAGTGAATACATGGTCCACTTGTCTGGATGTACTTTATGGTCAGGCATTCTCCTGCCACGTGGGCCTCTCTGACTCCCTCGACCCCTAGCTTGGTAGAAAGGGGCCCTGGAATGTATAGAAAGGTTTAAAGTACACACACATATATGATCAGCTAAGTTCATTAGTTTTTCTGTAATAAAATTGAGTTCTTACATTCCAAATTAAATCTGTATATGTAACATAAGAAACCTTTAAAGGTGGTAAGGCCACATTGCATACCAGTCAGCTTCAACATCACCTGAACACAACCTCATTATATTAAAGTTTATAGTTTATAATACCTAATTTTAGTTTGATTATGAAACAAGCAATTCTGAATATGTTAATTATGCTCAAATATGTTCCTCAAACCAACCAGTACTGATAAATGAGGGTAAAGTTTCTTACTCAAGGAAACAACAGAAGCTGTTGATGGGGTTTCGAATTCCCAACTGACAGACATACACCGATTACAAGCTAGCACAAGCTACTTTTAACCTCATTTAAGAGATATTTTCAACGTTTTCACTTGCATAAAGTACCGCTTAGTGTGTTCTTGGTATTGAGACAAATGTCAACAGACAGACGGTCAGACAAACAGACATCATCAATACATAAACCAGAATTGCTCAGGCAAGTAGGCCAACAACTATTGACTTTGTGTGGAATACCCTAATGTGTCAAGTAATAGTAGCAGAATATCTTTGTCAACTATTACTTATATTTAGAGCTTTGTCTTCAAGCATTCTCTAATTAACTGACATATTTCAAATTATGATTGTATGGTTCACAGTTACAATGAACTAGTTGTCCTTTGACTAAAGTCCTATTTCTATAATTGTGTCAGCTATTGGAAATGACGATTTAAAAACTGCATTGCCTTTTTGACACTGGAAACAAATCTGAGGTATACAAAAAGGTGACACAGGCCTGACAACTGGCTAAGAGTATAAGCACAATTAAGATGTCTCTCATAGTGTTATAGAGGAGGTTTTGCTAATTTAGTTAGATATTTCCAGTAATCCCAGCAGGGTGTTTGGGAATTGAGATGTAACAATAAGTGAATAACCAACAAAACATTTGTGATGACAGGTTTCCCCAAGCTTACATTGGTTTCTTGAAGCTTTCTGTCCGGGTACCACTTTGACCATGTCTACCACCCTTCTTGCTGCTCTGATAGTCTCTTCCTACAATAGAGCATGTAAAAAAGGAGACTACTTAGTGTTGGTTTCATTTGAAGCAAGTGTCAAGCTCAAAATAGAACAATCATAGATAGTGTAGTTTCCTTTAAAACATCTTGTTTTCAATGGCACTTAAATTTGTGAACTCCCAAATTACATGTATATAGCTTAAATGCATCTTTTTGACAATGACATGTGAGGTTAAGCTGACAAATGTAGTGCCGTGAGATGTATGACAGTTTGACAATGACATGTGAGGTTAAGCTGACAAATCATGTAGTGCAGTGATATGTATGATGGTTTGGCTGTAACTTTCATCTGTTTCACTTCCTGGACACAGGGTCTAGGGCATCAATAATAATCATAATAATAAAAACTTTATTTTACAAAGGTAACTCATAAAGTGATACATTATAATGGAACTGAACAATGAATAACTTATTTATTATGAGGCCTTCCACTAACTAACAATGAGTATAAACATAATGACATGAAATGAAACATTATTGATACACACTAACATATTTGGTGATGATGATGAAGATGATGACAAGATATTGATGGTGATCAAAAAACAAAACAACAAATGTATAATATGTATATAACTATTAGCATAAAAAGTACGACAGCCATTCTAACAGCTATTAATGTTAGAATAATAAATCCCTTCCAATCCTCTTAAAACAAACAGTACAACCTCTAAACACAAACGATACTTCTTTCCTACCCAGTGACACACAGAGACTTATCTCCAGGAATCATATTTGTGGTTTGAAAATACAAGGAAAAGCATGTTGTAATCAGCAAATTAAAAGAACAATTACCAGAAAAGCTAGATGGCCGTTTGAAATTGGAAGATGTGTCAGTATCATCATATTTAGGTGCTTCGTTTATCAACTCTTTGTCAGTCTCAGCATCGTCTTTTGCTCGCGATTTCTCAAAGGCTTGATGCTTCTTTTCTAGTGCATCCAAACTACTAAACACATCATTGCACCTACAATAAAACAAACATTTTCATTCCATCTAAAGAATTTTAAAATCAAGGACCAGGAGGGCCACTGTGGCTTTTATATCATTCAAGAGAAAGATTTTGAAATGTTTTGATTTTTTAAAACTTTTAATTGGATGAAAATGCAGGGTAGATGCTGAATTTGTTTATACCTTTTGTTTAAGTTAGTGTTACCAAACTGAAAACCTTCAGCCTGCTCATCTTGTGAGGTACCAACATCCATACCTGACATGAAGGGTTAAAACTGAAAAAAAGAAAATCCACTGTTTACATCTAATACAACTCTTGATGAACTTCACCTATATATACCAACACTTCACCTATATACACCAACAAGTGATCATGTTCAAAAAAGGTGAACGCTTTAACCCTGCCAAATACAGGCCCATATCTCTTACTTGTATTCTTTGTAAAACCCTAGAACACATAGTTGCATCCTCTATAACAAAACACCTATCTAAGCTAAACATCTTCTATGAACTCCAACATGGCTTCAGAGAGAAGCGCTCTTGTGAATCCCAGCTCCTCATGCTGGTCGATGATCT
>ENA-OREC01001519-OREC01001519.1-marine-metagenome-genome-assembly--contig:-NODE-1519-length-11860-cov-15.402359_pt1 | contig 11860 bp, 7 predicted proteins | sample MGYA00248626_ERZ508543 | MGnify/ENA primary metagenome ERZ508543 (study PRJEB26211, sample SAMN05518279) | marine metagenome | isolation source: Puget Sound, Washington, USA | host: Bankia setacea... | reverse complement strand
TTGTAAAGTGTATTGACTGACTAGTAGACTTTTGGAGAGTTTGTAAAGTGTATAGACGGACTAGTAGACTTTTGGAGGGTTTGTAAAGTGTATAGACTGACTGGTAGACTTTTGGAGGGTTTGTAAAGTGTATTGACTGACTAGTAGACTTTTGGAGGGTTTGTAAAGTGTATAGACTGACTGGTAGACTTTTGGAGGGTTTGTAAAGTGTATTGACTGACTAGTAGACTTTTGAGAGTTTGTAAAGTGTATAGACGAATTAGTAGAAGTTTGGAGTGTTTGTAAAGTGAACAGACTTGTAGACTTAAAGGGTTTATAGTGGATAGACTCACTGGTTGGCTGTTGATGGGCTTATAAAGTGAAACTATTTACATTATCCGGTGTTAAAACTAAACTCACTGATTCATAGAAGCCATTTTAATTTCAAAATATGCACTTTACAAAAGTAAGAAAATTTAAAGAGCATGGTTTTATCAAAGTAAAACTATAGAGTGAAGAATAGATCAAACTAAAACTTGTTATACATGTAAACATACCGGTAGGCAAAATCAAACTCATTTTGTTACCCTTATCCATTTCATCCATTGTGGGAGCTGATGCATATTGAATGTTTTAGAGAATAATGATTATTGTTTTATGTTGTTATTTAGGGTATACATACTAGGGTTGTAAAGGAAAAAAGCTTTCACTGGATTGTGTGTCTTTACTCTACAGGTGTTTAAGTGTATACCTGATGACCGTGTGAAGACATTTCAACAGATCAAGGAGATGAAGGAAGACCCCCTCGCTGAGACTGACCCAGCTCAAGCCAAGAAAGAGTTAGAAAAGGTTAAAGGCCGTATAGTGTTTATGCCCCTATATTTCTTGGAGCATGAAGAGTCTATCATTCCAAGTGGCGCTAATAAAGAGGCTGTGATGCCCATGAGACTTTGGCTGTAAAGTGTAAATCAAGAACAGTCTGGAAAGCGGGTTACTGCAAGTAATTGGAGTCTTGGATATAAATATAATATGTATCGCAGAGTTTTATGGAATGCAATGTTTGCTGTAGAACTCTTGTTGATGACAGTATTGGTTAAGAACCTCAAAGCAACATATCATAAACTTATTTGGCACCAATTAAACATTCCCAAGAAATGACAGTTTATATCAGATGAGGAGACGAAGTGAACGTTTGACATAAAATCTCGATTACAGAAATTTTAATGTGTATTTTAATATTGCAGTAGGTTTTAATATAAGTTTGTGCACAGTGCCGATGTCTGAGGCTGGAATACTGATCAGTTTTTAATGAAAGATTGACTTTAATATTGTGCTGAATACTTTTTTGAGATTTCAGAGAGAAAAAAACTACTGTTTTAAAGTGTAATGTAAAATAAATTAAATGTTAACCTGAAACATTTTCCCTTCAAACTTGTATAATATTATGATGTTTAGGTGATAGAATTATTGTTAACAGTGTAGTATTGTTTTACTTATCGGTACTGATTGTCAAAGTTGGGAGGTGTACTATTAATAGTTTGCTGATGTACAATAGTTATCTCAAGACAAGATAATGTGATAGTGTTAACTTAGATGCTCAAAAGTTGATCTTATGTAATATTTCACAAGACTCGTAAGTTTGTTGCAGTCAGTACTTTTACATTACATACTGAATAGACAGCTACATGTATGAAATATGTGCACAACTCTTGTGTCTTGATAGTACTTTTTGAAGTCTTTTTTTTCTTGCGTCTCTATTTTTATATAAATGATACTTAATACCTATAAAATACCATGGGATAGTGGATCAAAAATGTATGATTGTTTTAATGTATTGTTTGTTTCGTGTTTATTTAATGCGAGCATTACACACATAAGTGCGAGAAATTATAAACTTTTTGCACAATAAAATCATGGGTATTAAATAGCTTATCAATGTAGTGTACGTTTTAACATGCATTATACCTTTACTTTCACACTGTACATGTTTGTTTTGTTATTGCTGGATTGTGTAGGTCATTCATTATAATATATACAATTTTTAGTTAGCAACATATGTTTATAATTATGATATAAATGTTACTCATTTCGTCTTTCTCCAATGCAAACTCAGTGTCTGATTCTTTTCTCTGTTCTCTGATGTCTAATTTTATTTTATTTTTTCCCCCAACTAATGAAATTAGAGGGGACAATACTAAAGTTATCAGACGGTCTTGTGTGCGGTCGCTCTGTTGGTGAAATGTTGTGTTTTAATCTTCTTGCACAGTTTTTAAGGTATCGAAATGAAACTTGCTATACATGATCCATTGGACGTGAAAGTATACACAACATGTTTTGTAAGGGTTTTGAGCAAAGGTTTTTAGAGTAATGTCCCTTTTTTGGAAATTCTTAAAGCATCCATGTATCTTTATTGCCCATGACAAAACGGGGATAGGGGGTATACTAAACACAATTAATGGAAGAGAGCTTTAGTGTTTTACCTCCTGGTATGTGTCTGTAAACCATAAATTTTGGTACTAGGCATATGTAGTAATCATGATAAGCGGATACAACCCAGCAAAATGCAATAGTTTAAATTGGAGCTTTTAACAGAGGTTTCCTTTATTTTGCTATATGAGTACAGTAGAAATTCAAAGGTTGAAACTTTGGAAAGGAAAAGAAAGAAATATTGTTTTAAAATAAAATTTTGAATCTCTTATCATATTTTATAACTTGGACGTTCAACAAGATCATTTTTTGTCAATACATGTACTTTGTATACATGTCAGTTTTGTATGTGTGTAACCAAAAGGGATTTGTGCAAGCAGAAATTAACAAGATGGCATATTGATATCTTGTTAACCAGACTTCTCTTTGATTAAAAAAAGATATGATAGGCTGACCTCACTTTCTGGAAGCAACTAGCTGTTGTTATCTTAGCAGTTATGTAATGAATGCTCATCAGTTTATAACTTCAAACCACATAACCTTTTATACTATGACATTTGGTGCCTGTCCATTAGCAGAATCAAGTGGCCATTCAAATAATTAAAACTTGTGCGAATTGTAAGACATGTAGGATCGACATTTCTATTCAAGCTTTCCTTTCAGTTAGTGTGACCTTCGTCAATATAACTTCATAATTTTTATTATTATGTACATTGCTTTGTGTTGCTCTTGTTGGATTATCCAGGATAGCTTAGAAATCATTCTCATATGTTGCTAACCGTATAGTCACAACCTCAGGAATTATATTACTGTTAATGTATTACTAAAGGTTACTAACTGACTGTACACAGTAGATCATGTGACATAACTGTACATAACTGTCAACTAACTTCATAATGAGTTGGTACAAGATTTCATTTTTCAACCTGTTTTAAGTTCTTCATACTCAATATCCTTTATATTTCTTCAAAAATACCATTCCACAAACTGAGGGAGGTGAAGCAAAATGGTTGTAAGTTTTATTGAATAAAGAAGCAGATAATACCCTTGAGCATTTACATTTGACCTGAATATGTAACATTCAGACAATTTCTCTTCCCTTAGATCTCAGTTCCATTTCAATCAAGTCCAACCTCAGTACATGGTTCTCTTGAGACTTCACTATGAGGACTTGTAATGCCATGTTTAACTCATGAGTAAGGTGTTGGCCAATACATGTTACATACATTTTCACACCATGCTGATAAACTTGGGGCTTAAATCTGGCTTAAGTTTGATCCAAAATAGATCAGTAAAAATTATACACATGTGGGACAAGTTTATCAGAAATGTCAAAAGCAGAATATATAGTTTACCTATGCATGTACATAAGCGTAAGTTGTATTTGTTAGAACAACACAGCGAATCGTTAACAATTTGGTCAGCAATTATCAAGATTAACACTGAGGGTAAATCCTTGGTATTGGACCATGGTGAGTGTAATTTGAACACAAGCTGATCTGTGGTTCCAATTTCCACGCTGTATGAGTCCCCTTTGGTGTCAGTCAACCTGCTGAGCCTATAAACCACCCAATCTCAGTTCCTTCTTTTACTTCACTGAATGGTGGTTTACGTCTTACTGGTTGACATTAAAGTTTTGAACAGGCAAAAGGTGTTCAAATGATTCATAAAAGTAAAGCAAGTGTAAAACATGTACATTCAAAAATTGTCACAAATATTTCTCCAACTTGGTTATTGTCTTAAAATGTTAACTCAGAGCTATTATATATATATGTACATTTCCGAGTCATTGACATAAACAAAGAAAGTAATCAAATTAATTATGTTTTCTTTCCTGAATGTATCCAAAATTAACATTCTGGTAAATAAAGCTGATATAACTATACAGGACAAGAAAAAAGTAGCCGTCAGATATTCAAATGACTATTACATGTACTTAACAAAGGCTGTCTGTCATCTGTTGCAGTCATTGACTACTTAAAACATATAGCTTTCTATTGTTGTTTTGATACTGCAGCATTTACTGTGCCATACATATCTGCCAATACAATTAATATGTGGGTGGAACCTGAATGGTCTTATTTCAAGCTGTGCCGTATGTTTGTATGAATATTGGCCCATATCCCCCCCAAACAAATTTTGTCCAGACTTAAAGTGATTTTCTTAACCTTAAAATGTTTTGCTTTAATAGGGTTTTAAACATTCCAATCTATACACTCAACCACAATCCAAGCGTCTCTCTTCTCTTACATCATTGAATAACTTTATGCTATACCATGCTTAGGCCAGTCAAAAGCAATAATGTACAAGTATAAGTCAAATATTATGTAATTTGTATGACAATGAATTGCTCGAGACTAACATATTGGGTTTGGGGTTTGGTTTGGACAATATTAAACGATGGGGCTTATTTGACATTTAAGTCAATCTTCCCTTAGGCCCTCTATTTATTTAAGTTTGATTGCAAGATCACGCTCGAATGTACTAAGCAATGATGGTAAAGTTCTTGCTCAAGGAAACAATGAGCCTTTGAAAAGGTTGGAACCCACGACTGACAGCTTGTAAACGTGTCAGAAGCGCTACCAAGTAAGCCACGCTGCCCCTCTTATGTGTGACCTGATAAAAAATAATTTTGTGTTTTAATTGCAGAACTCAAAGAGGCTTTTGGTTTAGTTTGTGTATCTAGAAATTAATAAATTAATATATAATACTGATAAAGAATTTCAATTTAGGGACCTTCTATTGTTGGGGCATTTTAACAGGTAGATGTGATGTTGCTAGAAGTAGTGGTAGAAGAAACAGGTGTTAAACTTGCATGAACTTGTTGCAAAATTAGAGAGTACTATAAGTGGTCAGGAGAAGGGAGGTGATTGTACTTCGCATTCTACAACATATCTTATCACATTATGTTATCACAATGTTCAGTTTTTCCAATATCGTATATATTATGTTATATTTTAAAAGTAGTGTAAATGCAAAGCTGTAGGAATACTTGTTCGCTTCTTGTCATACTTAGCATACATACATAGCACTCGTTATATATATATATATACAGCTATCATTATGTATTAATGTCCTCCAAATGTATGCAATAGTTTTCCTACATTGTATTATTTTATATCATATATCTGACTCTATAGATATATATTTGCTCATACTATAGTTATTATTTCTTGTTACAGACTTTCTCAATAGCATCATGTTGGCAAGGTTACTTAGGTTTGTTTATGTGTTTAAATGTTTCCATAAGAATCATATCTGTATTGTCAATGTTATAACAACACATATTTGCATATTATATATAACAGGATTAAACTATTTTAAACTTTTGTACTTCTTTTCAAGTAAGACCCATCTTTTAACGTCGGACACATTCTTTTTAGCTGGAAGATAACTAGTAAATGAATAATCAGACGGATTATAAAAGATTCTCGAAACAAACAAAATCAAAAGAAAACAACACACACACACAAATAGTCGATGCCTTTATTAAAAGTAATGTTTTTTTTGTTTCAAGGAAGAAGCTAGAAAGATAATCAAATAATTAAGCTAAGATAACCAAAGTAAGCTGTCAAACCTCTCCACAGCCAACTTCACGGTAGACAGAAACTCAAATTTTAGAATTAGAATTTTTATGAAATGTTAGTTATTAGTATATGAATATTTTGAATATTTAAGTGCTCTTGATTACTGATACATGGTAAATACAGTCAAGTTCTGCAAATACCACAACATGCTGGTGGGGTGGAAATAGCAAATTTAGTATGTGTGGTTTTATTTTATGATTTGCTGTACTCACAAGTAAATTTAACATCAGAACTTGACTGTACACCTAATTCATAATATAAATAATTATGCATACACCCCTCCTGATCTTAAATATTTAATCATGATTGAATTATGCATCACTATAATGAACAAATACAGCATCCCTGACACATTAGTACCTTCAATATTGATAATACAGTTTGGTTTGATGGAATTATAACTCGTACATTCTGATTATTGATTACTCTCAAGTTATTCCCATCTGTGATCATTGTATATTTATATACTCATTCAATTAATATAACATCAACTACTCAAAATTATTAGCAAAAGATTGTATTTCTGCAAACAAAACAAAACATGTATCAAATAATATAAGCTAATAGTAAGTACCGGTACATGTACTTAAATCAAATGAGATGTTAGAACCTATCAAATCCTTGCTATCAGATTTATTTTTTGTACTTCATTACTATTAAAAATATTGACAACTATTCTGGTATTTAGCCCTATATTGCATAATAAATAAGAGAAAACATTTTTATACTGAATATTCATGTTTTGTGTACATATAGGAGTAAAACATATTTGTTTGCAATTTTTGAAATAATAAATGTGGTTTTATGAGGACTGTAATAGAAAAACCAGCAGCATCTGTCCATTTTCAATAACATTACAAAATGGTTAGTGGGTTTGTCAAAAACCATAAGACCCAAATTACGTTCAATAGTCATATGATATATATCTTGAAATAGATTTCTATGAGTATATACTCACAAGGAAAAAAAAGGCTCAACAAAACTATACCAGGTATGTACATGTACATGTACCAGTATTAGAGTATTTTTAATTAAGGATTGTTCGAGTGTTTGTCTCCTTGAATTTCAAAGCCCTAACATCATCATAACAGCACTGTCAATGGCCTTCTATCGATCACTAGATTGGAGTAAGGTTAATACACATATTAGTACAATACTTAACATTTATACTTCAAATGTTATCACAAAATAATTCTACAACCAGGTAGAAAAAAAAAACACAAGAACAAAATCGATATAACAAAGAAAGCAAAACAAAATAGAAAACATATATATATAATATAATCAACCTCACAATTTTTATTTTTTAACAATCCTCATGTATTCATACAAATCCTCATAGTGACCATAGCACATATACTGATTGCAATGTCAACTACCTTAACGTTTCTCAATACTCATCCTCATAAACAAGCTGTAAGCAGTTACAAAATATCACCAGAAAAGCAATTATAATTAGCTCTTGAAATACATGAATAACAGCCACTTTTGTTGACTATACCATGTTTTAGAAAAAAGAGTAAACTGCCCTTAGGTTCACCATCTGGTACTTGGCTTATAACAAACATTTGTATTCATCATTAAGTGCTATTTAAATGTAGTTGTGGCTTAGTAACCGTTATATATGTAGAGATATAGCATTAATTTAGCATATACCGACTGGTATCTTAACAGAACCATTATTCACTAAATAAATATTGAAAGTTTCATCATTCTTACAGACTCATGAAGTAATTAACTGCCAAAGTGACTTCAGGGTTAAAGTTCCAGATATCAATTCAGCTTGTGAAAGTGAAAGGGTTCTATGTGCCATTAAATAATGAAACAGACAGAATCCATTCACATTCACACCTTGTGATCCTACTAGTAGTGAGTATAGATTACAATACAAACAATACAGAAAAGTGTTAACACTCATAATCAATGTTGGAAATTTGATGATAAATAAAAGCAATCTGATACAAACAGATAACAAGAATAATAAAGCTGAAACATGATAGCAGTGTTTCATACAAACTAACATAACAATCATGAACAATAAGCTTGACATGCCTTAAAGTAAGAAACAAATGATACAAAGCACATGATGGAACAACAATCAAAGTCCTCAGTTTCAAACAGCTTCGAGCAAACATAACTATAACACTAAAAATATTAAAATGAAACACAAACTGTATACTACGAAAGTATATGTCGTAATACAAGCATGCACTACCAAAATACCTGAAAAGTAAAGCTACAAACCAATTATGCCAAACTATTGAACATTTACTGGAATCACAGAGAAGCAAATATTGTCAATTATAGGAAATGGTCACTGAAGAAAATTAAACAAAACAAAAAAACCATTATAAACCAACTAGAACTGTGAGCCACATATCACTAAAAAGATACTCCTGTCATGCAATATTAAACTATAAGTAAATTTAGTTATCTCCCTTGAAATGTTTTGAACCCGGATTATCCTCCTTTGTGCATAACCTCAAGTTGTTTACTGCCTGCATAAAGTTTCATTGTTATCGGCTCATCTGTTTAGGAGGAGTTGTGCTTACAAGACATTAGAACTGACAGATGGACAGGGTGTATAGAGGGTATAAATATTCAAAATATACAGTTAAAGAAACTCACACAAATCTATCAAAACATTCCAAACATAGTCATACAAATTTGAAAAACAAAACAGTTCTTTCAAAAAACAAAACATGTGCCAACAAGTAACTTTAATCTAAAGTTAAGTGGAAATTGAAAAGGTAACAAAAGTCACTATCAAAAAGAAAACAAAATAACTTCAATAATAGAAAAGTGTTATTAAGTTATGTTTATGCAATATATCTCAATTATGCCTAACTGAATACTTGGAGTAACTTGCAAAAGACAAGTATGACCTTTACAATAGGCTAACAAGGCATGCATTGACAATCTATGAACAAAAGAAAAAGCATCCCAAATAAATGGTCAAGTTAAAACAGTGATCATGAAATACATACAAAACAACAACAGTGTAAACAAACAGTAAGGCAACAGTAAATGCTTGAAACCAAATCTGGAAAGGTATATATTAGCAATTCAATGATGTGTTTACAATTGGTTTTCAAAAACTTTTAAAAGTAGCTTAAATGTTATAAAATAAAACCGGTATCACTGTAATTGCAGAGTCATTAAACACTTTCTAGGTAAATGCTTAAAAGTCCAATCAGCAAACTGACACCACATTATCTGTATTGGTCAACAGCTATAGCATTTATGTGTTTTGTATTTTGTCACAAACTTTAAAACAATGTCATTAAACTCACTACCTGTAAATAGTCATACACTGTAGGCCTGTTCATATGTGTTATAGTTGGAATGTTGAAGTTACTGACACAGGAATCGTCTCTGTCCAGCCACCTTACCTTTCCAAGCTCTGTATGCCGTTATCCAGGTATGGATGCAGTGTTTGTATAGGATCTCACCAGGAAATTCTTCAAGTAACGTCATATTCAAAACAGGTACTTCCATTTCATCAACATACACATAGAAATACTGCTGCAACCTGCAAAATATTTACAACTTCAGCAAGGAAACAAAAAGATACAATCATCAGATCAATACTTAGAGACAAAGCCATTATACATCGCATTATGACTTCCAATATCATAGTCATATCTGTTTGAGTTTTAGTTTAGTGAAACACAATTAACAAACCCATGAAACACAATGCTTTGGAGTAATTTAGCATCAAGACAAAACTGGATTTTTTAATGATTTGTAGAATTCTACATACAGCTGTTATTGGCCCTATAGTTATATATTGTAAATTGCTATTTAAAGCACTGTTGTTTTAAAGAGCAATAGACATAATATGACAATTATAAGTAAGTGACAATTATTGTGAAAGTTACCCCAAACTATTAAGAGCAGGTAACAAAACTTAAGGTACGGGATACGTTACTCACGTCAAAGGGTGGAAATTTAAAGTGTATTCTATTTCAACAATCATCGATCCTTCTTTTATTTAAATAAAAGAGGAAGGATCGATAACTGTTAATGGGAAGTCTTGTTGAAATAGAATACACTTTAAGTATTCACCCTTTGATATGAGTAAGGTATCCCCGTACCTTAAGTAAAAAATCTAACTTTTGTTTTACTATTTGACACTGTCGAAAAAATATAAAAGTTACTTAGAACTTGTCTCAAAATTTAACTGTCATTTATTTAAAGAGGATTACCTATTGTTAACAGAGTCTACATAGTCCTCGTCATCTGTGTTTTCTTTCACTGCTACCTTGAGTAACATAAACTCATGAAGGCCTTCTAGAACATGTCCTAACTTCTCCACAGACAAAGTTCCCAGGTACTCGTCCAACTTGTCATTTAACTCATCAGGTAACTTCTCATGGAACTTTTCAGGCAAACTTTCAAACATATCCTGAAACAGTTTTTAACTCTATAGCAATTGTCATCAAAAGATTTTACTAACAATGTACGAGCTTATATGTATGAAGTTTAAATAAATCATGGTTAACAGATAGTAAGTTTACAATTGGTGGACATTCACAACAACTGATGTACAGAGAGACAAAGCTTACCCTATAAAAACTGTGTGTACAATGTCATGGATGTACCTTCAAAACTACATAAATAGGTTCAGAAAATGTTTATGAAAAATCCAAACTAAGCCAAAAGTAAAAGAAAATCAATAATGTTAATCTAGTATCCAGGTTACAAAGTCTTAATTGGTGTCAGCAGTGCGGGTAAATCAGTTAACAATGTTTAAGAAGTGTCTATATTTTAAGATGACTGTAACTATACCTGTGGGTCAAAGGCAGCCTCAACCATCATACTGGACTTTTGTACTGACAACAACAGCCACAGAGCACGTAGATGTTGCAGCTGACACACTTGTTGTGCCTGTAATAACAGTTTAGCGTCATCACAAAGTATGAACAAACACAGTCTTTCCAAGGAAAATACATTCATTTTGCAATTTCTACGACTTAACTAGTGTTTTCATAATGTTGACTCATGGCAATAACCTAATGTTGTTTTACATCAATTAAGGATAATTTTCCAATCACCATCAATTTTATTTTATTTTGAAATCATTGTTTCAATAATAAAAAACTGTAAACTAAATAAGTCAAGACAAATAAAAAAATGTTTTCTTTGCACTCATTCATTACTGCACATCAATTAAGAAGTTTTGGATTAAGATTAGGAAAAATACAACTTCTTTCAGAGTATATTCCGAATAACAGCTATAAAACAATTGGGAAAACCCCTGATATAGATAGATATATAGGAGCATCAACCATTGAGCAACTTAATTACACTACTGTACACCTAACTGAGTTCTGTAAATGATTCTCAATCCTAACAGTGCATACCTTCTGACTGGCTAGAGGTTTATCAATCTGTAGAGTGTGTGTCATGTACTCATACAGACTTGTCACAGCTTTTCCACCAGTAGTTTTAATGAAACTGATGGTAATGTCCAGGTTGTACAAGACATTACACAGGTCGGGCAGTTGTCGAATGTCTTCACACATCTGCTTCTTTACTGCTGCTGACAGACGAACCTGAATAACAGTAAACAAAGTTATGTCATAAACACGTTATAAGGTCTTGTAATTTTAATATTTGCAACAGTATATACGTTTTTAGTTGCAAATATGTTTAACCCTATTCTAATACACTGACATTGTTTTGTGAGTCGTGACTCAGTGATTCGTTTATACACAGTGTGGCGTTTTCTTGATTTAAATAATAAACATTCTTGAATAGTCGCTAATTTAAAAAAAATATATATATATTATTTTTTGTGTTCGACTTTTGTCGGTTCTGCGTGGTCATTCGTTTTTTTCATCCCCGCCACAACGGCCAATGAC
>ENA-OREC01001518-OREC01001518.1-marine-metagenome-genome-assembly--contig:-NODE-1518-length-11865-cov-13.222430_pt1 | contig 11865 bp, 5 predicted proteins | sample MGYA00248626_ERZ508543 | MGnify/ENA primary metagenome ERZ508543 (study PRJEB26211, sample SAMN05518279) | marine metagenome | isolation source: Puget Sound, Washington, USA | host: Bankia setacea... | reverse complement strand
TTTACCTTCGTTTTCAAAAATGTACGAAGGGATATATTTGGTCTTTATACGTTCATTATGTATATTTGTTGATATTTTAACTGTTATACGTTCATTCATTTTCTTTAATATCAACTATGAGTATAATATTACTTTAATGTACTATGTGAGTATGTTATATGTCTATCCGTATGTACGATTGCGTTTCAGTGAAATGTTATTGATTTAATTGTGTACGAGCTATGTATTGTTGTTGCGATAAAGTCGCTCTTATATCATGTGTGCATTAGTTTTTGAACACATTCACTCTCGTTCATCGTATGTCGATGGCACTTTGATTATATGATGGGTGTCCATAAATACCCCGCTTGTCCATGGAACTCTCACAGAGTTGTAATAATTAGAGGTTTCCATGGCCACTAGTGTCCAGCAATTTCACGCACGCTCTGATTTTCTAGACAATATCAATCAGGCCCCACGCATGAACTTTCATATATAATTATAGCTGGTCATTGACATAACGTTTGTTAAGGGCTGACTTTTAACATATTTTATGACGCAAACATATTTTTTACAAATGGATCTTACTCAAAAAGTTCATTGACATATCGTGAAACAAATTGTAAACATCAGTTATTGAGCATGTGTCACATAAACGCTACTCAACCATGCTCTTGCTGTATGTTGTGTCGTCAAAGGAGTTAACAATTTACTGTACAATTTGACCGGTTATATATACGAAAATAGCCTACATACACCAATGCATGAATGCATAGTTTCTTCTGGAAAAGCATTACGCAATTGATAAACCATTCCTAAGAAAGTAAGGCTACATCACATTAAGAAATAATTATTTTATACTCGTAGCTTTGCAACACATTTGATCGTAAAAGAACGGACCATTGCTTGCACACGTCTGTGACAAAAATATGACGTATACGAGTAATACACGGATTGCTTCATGCTAAACATCAGCATGTTGTTCGATAGTTTTTAAATATAAGATGTTAATGTTCAAGTGACTTTTTACAAGGTAATTCGATCAGATGACAACAACCAATAACAAGCAGTTGCGTGACAAATGCGTAAAATGTGATTGAACTCTCATTACATTATACAGATTGCTGGATACTACACATTACTTTATAGAAATTATAAAATATAACACATTGCCCTCCTACGACCTAATTTGTAATCGATTTCGAGGAAGTGAATTTTAAATATGAAATCAGAAATATTATTCATTAACCTTTGCTATAAACATGTCATACATCCACAGCTTACTTGCTAGAACGGCTGCGTCACGGCAGTGCATCATTAGAGAATATGATTTGTAGATGGTAGTTGAAACAGCGACGCAAACATCCTGTTTAAAGATATCGATTTGGTTTACAACAGTTAATGCTGATGTCATGGAAATGTTTAGACATCACCCAGAGGTTACTTGTGGCTGCCATATACAACATGATTGTATCCGCAAATAATCATCATAAAAATAGTTGCATTAAATGGTATGACACTATACGATCGGGTAAACCACGTTTGCAAGTCACATACATAGGATCGACATGCAAAATACATCTCTGTTCAGTATTTGCTAGTTATGGTCTCCAAATAAAGGATCAGTGAAGAGTATCAACTTTGGTATTTTCAAATGTGACAATATTTCTGAAAAACCGTACCAAACAAACACAAACAGACAAAATGACGCAGGAAAAGATTCTCCTTGCTAACCCATCGTCAAGAAAACTTCTGCATATTTATATCAATGATAGATGCTAACAAGCCCAGATAAAAAAAACATGACTGCCGTACGTATCAATATGTCTTCATTAGCACCTAGTGAGACCCTGACGACGTTGATACTATTCTGAGATACTTAACCAGTTTGTTGTATATTGAGACAACTTTTAAAACTGGCGATACTATGTTTAGACAAAATCCATTGTTTATCGCCTTTATAGTGATGCTGTAGCCTGACACTGAATATAGTTAAGTACATATTCACGTATAACACAGTGAATCGTTGTCTTGTTTGAACGTTTGTACTGTAACAATACCAACTCACGTGTTTAAGAAAACGTGAGCGTTCTTGTACTTCATGTTGATTAATCGTGTGGAGGTGATTGGGAATATATCATTGGCAAGTTCGTTTGTAGAGTAAAGAAGTAATTTCTACGATTGAGAGAAGCTACTGAAAATTGATTCACCAATTTTCGTGATTGGCTGACTAGACTGAATAACGACGGAGCAAGTTACGTAAGCATTATCAGGTCATAATGTACGTTTTGTGATAATATTTTGTTTGACCTGTATTGATGACGTAAGCTTCAAACTATTGAGAATAAAACAGTATATTGTACAAACGTTCACTCATAGCAACATATGTACTAAGCTCCATCCACAATCATTACATTTAAACATATTTAAGATTCATGTTCTGGAGCACTTTAGCAACGATCTGAGTCTAGTGTCACCTACTTTCAAATACAAAATACCGAAATAATTAATGCTGTACACGTATCGTTCCCTTATCTTAACAAAACCGTTTGCAAATATATGTATTTCTTCAACTGGTGCAATATTTCTGCAGAACGTTATTTCGATACATTACCGATTAAACGCACGCCGATCTCTATCCACATAGCAACGGGACGGTGGAAAAGCGTAACCATGCCAACCGATTATTTCTTTCTCAAAACTTTTGCTAGATATAAAAGGAAATTATATACTGTGTCGAAGCTCATAGGAACGGGAAACGTGGCGGCTCTAAACTAAGCAGTGGTAGCTGGCGGTCAAGGCCCTGGCTAATTAAAATCAATACACAGCCTCTGGACATAAACATGGAAACAGAGATTATCAAAATGTGGCAGAGAATTTATGGCTTTTGGAGTTTAGATGATATATCGAGTAGTAAACACGAGCTGGTTGTCAGTGTTTCTGTGCCGTATATCACCTAGAGACTGATGTATCGCTTTCATCACTTAATGATGTGTACTTCTAACACGCAATGGACATAGCAACATAAAACAATCTAAACGTTATGGTATCTACTTTATAGAAAGTGGTTGGTAACAGGTTTATGTCCCTAAATATTGTTAACATATAAAAGCAACTAGCTTGACCATGACACTAGTGTGCATGTTAATCAATAACATAAAACAAACGCATGACTGAATGCAAACATTGATATATACAATTAATAAATAAAACATATGTACCCGTGTACTAGTACCCATAATTTATCTCCGCGATAAAACACGGGTACAGAAGTTTTATTTCGATTCTAACCTCTCCAGTGTACTGCACTAGTTGTTTTGGATAGCGTATGTTGACAGGATGTCGTTTGGTTGACTGTTCCCTGGGATCCCAGTAAAATTTAATTTCAGACGCTTATAAAACTAGTAGCGTAACATCGTCTAGATCAATGAACGCTTTCAGATATTTCAATGACGCTCGATTCAACTTTTACAAAGACGAATTTGCGATGCATGACTTTTACTGGTGTTTGTTTACATCACTAAACACCTTATTCACACTTTAAAATCGGATCGCATTCATTTTATGTTTGTTTCTGTTTCACATTGACTATACTATTTATGCAAACCATGCTTTAATAAGAACAACAATGTCTAACAAGAGATATAGAACTCATTATAAAATATAGATTGATTTGGATACCTTCGGTTCTGATAGTATTTTCGTAAAAAACGTTTTCACGTGAGGTAAAAGTAGTACAGTCATATATCAACAGTAAATACAACACAGTAAGTTTCCTTCTTTGTGTGTAGGAGACAATCACAGGACCGTTTTAGAACATGAATTAATTAATTAGATGTTAAAGATGGATACATATGATAAGTTTTGAAAGTCATCGACATTTAACATTGCAACTCACCGTAAAGAACTAGCTCATGTTCTTTACTTAAATTCACATGGGCATTGAACTCACTCCTATGCATTGAAGTTTAGATGTGATGATATGCAAAGTATGATCAAGTTCAAAGGAAATCTAAGGCATTACACATAGAGCGAATTATACAGACGTCATTCCCGATCTGGACAACAAAGCCTATAGTCCGGAACGTTAACGAGACATTCTCCATTATGGAATAATGATTTCCACTATGATGTTTCAATTCGCCCGCCATTCTTTACATTATAAACTTTATTGTATGAACCTCGTTTTAACATTAGATCCATTGGATGTCCAGTATATACGTGCACTGTTACTGTAAGTTGCGTAGAAGATTTGATGCAAGGTTAGAATTTGGTAGTAAACTGACGAATTATTGAAAAATGTTCAAACAGAAATATAAACCAGATATGAAGTCTACATCAGATATCCAACGAGACGGTACAACCATGTTAGGTGCAGATAAAACGACAATTCACATGACAATATCAAATATAAACCGACTTCTCAACGGTCAGTTTATCTCTATCCTAAGTAATTAAACCGGATTTCGTAAAACATTTCTTTTTTAAAAACTACCCTGTCAAGATGTAAACCACAAACTGTTATCATAATATCAATCATACATGTATATATTAACAACGGTGTTGTAGAAGAAGCAATATTCGCTATACAGCATAACGCTTTCTTGTTTGTGTTCCTTTTCGTTGCTGTTGCGCGTAAGAAAAAACAATGTTGATAACATGTTTAAGAATCTGAAGTCAAAATTATTTTAAGTTCATAGGTTAAACAGTCAATAAATCAATGCGTAACTCTTACCTCGACGCTATTATATTCATATTTCTTTGAGCAAACCTCGCTGCGAAATATCAATTCAGCTTGCACAAAGTATTCAAATGTAAGTCCGCTCAATGTAAATCCAGTCAGACAAATAGAATGAAACCTCCACGACGTTAGCATCAAACGGCAATCAGAGCCTGGCCTGCAATGTCTGTGAGCGATGTTCAATAACAGAGATGGCGAGTAAAAGCTACAGTCAGATGGGAAGGTACAGTAGACACTTATAGGAATATGACGACTGGATTGTGCGCCTGTAAGAGCGATACTGCGAGCAAGACAATCTACCTGAGATGTCACTATAGAAATGATCCGTTCTGCAAACAATACTGTAAATATGTACTTGTGATTCCTGCCAGCCATGTCTTTCACAAAACGCTCTCGATTTTAGCAGATTGGTTTATATGATACCGGCGAGTTCATGCATACATGTTACAGAGAATATGTATAATCAGGGAATATGTATAGTGTCTAATTCACTCAGCATAATAATACATACCTAATCAATCATTGTCTTTTAATATTTTAAAGAACAATGAAGACACTTAAGTCCTGCTCTTAAAAGATCAAAAGAAAATGAATACTTAATAATATGAATAATTGACAACATAATCTGTTCAATTTATATGGGGCGTTAAATCATGAAACGTTTTACTATTTGCTTTACAGTTGATGAAAACAAGTTCAAACAAATAAGAAAAATGTAGACACTTTAGTACTGTTCTTTTAAGATAAAATACAATGAATAGTTAGTTATGCATTATTATGCTGAGTCGTACAGACATTATACATAATCCCTGAAATACATATACCTTGATAACTGATATTCAAGGTAACATATATACGTGCAAAACGTGCATAGTGGGTAATTGTCACTAATACAGTTTATTTCTTTATACATTGGGCAATATGACCATGAGTTTACATAGTTATACACATAAAACATGTACATATAAATAGTACATACTTATTGTAGAACAATGCGGAACGAAATAAAAATACAAAATACAATGTATGGAGGAAAATAGAATTTTGAAAACAAACTAAAAACACAGTTATAATATTATATGACGAAAATCAGAGGATTTACTTAAGGAAAATGTAACACATATAATACATAATTAATCTCTCTTAATACAATGCCAAAACATCAGTGTCCATTCGCAACGAAATCAACGAAAATCGCAACCGAATAATGTTTGCAACCTTTATTTTGAAATAGGCTCTAATAATCTGACATCTAAATTGTGCGACAGTTAAATGAATGCATATACGTCGTCGGCCTCTCCGATATATGGTATAAAGCCAACATAAAACTCTTCGAGTCAACAGTTCAGTATTACTTCAACGACCAGACATTGACATTGCGTGTCTTGTCTGCTACAGATGCTTTCAGAAAAAAGAAAATTGCCGTGACACACTGGTTATCGAGTCTGATTTGCCTGTAGGTTATCAGAGGGGTCACAGACAGTGACCCTGAGGTAACCTTGGGCAACAATCGCTGTCGCAACAGTCAAGTACATATACTCGATTTAATTGATAGGAAGGAAGCGTGATTTGATTTCATTTAATTCAAGTCCAGTAATGTTACCATTTGCGTCAAGTAAGTATATAACAACCATCCGATGAATTAAGGAAAACATTGTTTCCAGACAATCAGGCTATTTTTCGAAATTGCAGGGATAAAACAATGCTTAATGCGCTGAGCCACGTAAAAGCAAGATACCATAAGTGGTATTATTGTAGGACGATTTGGATTGGTAAATAATAGTTTGACATGAGTTACTTGTAGACGATATATTTCATCTTACGCATCTTCATCTTTACATCTATATACTGTTAATATTTACATGGACGATGCATAGTTTTAAACTAGAGGAGTCATGTGACGAACCGCATGTACTTGTATGTACGATTGGTACGTCATTACTTCGAGCTTATTAACCGTTGAAAAGCGTTTGACCTGATGTACTCGACGTGAATTGCTGATAAATATCACTCAATTAGGACTGATTTTTGTAGTTAGTGCAAAGCCTACACCTTATATATGACAACAAACGTAACGAAAATAGCATACAACTTATAACATACGGTGTCTTCATTTGCGTATCGACAGTTCGTCACGGGTTTTAATGTTAGATAATGTGTATGACGGTGTACTGTATGTTTAAGACCATCTAAATAAACCTGACAAACACGTGCAAGGTGAAGTGTTTGCCAAAACTACGTCGCTATTGTTAATGTAATTGGTAGACTGAATACCGAAAACTTTCACGGAAAGCAGCTGGTAGTGTTAAACATGTTTTCAAGGTTCAAACTAGTTCGTGAAACATGAAGGTGACAAGAGGGTTATCCGATGCAGATATATAGAGAACGTATACAGCTATGTGGTAGGTTTCAGATAAACAAGCTGTTGCTTTAAAATCGAATGTTAATATTACTCATAAATATGTTTAATTTACGATGGAACACAAGTGCTTTGTGTATAGTTGATAATTGCACCATTCAAATACTAAATAAAATACCAAGTGGAATAAATGACGAATTCCATTTACAATCAAACACATTGCAGCTCCCAAAGAGTCTCAGATCAATTTAGAATCCAACACCAGGCAAAACAACAAAGACTTAACAGCAAACTTAAACTAATACGAATCTCAGAGCTAAACAATAAACCAATTGACTAAAAGCAACTTAAAGAAGATCAAAACCACCTATTCAATACATAAATATAAAACTCAAAACTAATGAAAACAAGTGATATTATCTTTAACCTTGGATTTTCAATGATTTTAGAGCATTCGAGGCAAGTTAAGTGCATTCCAAGAAAACACAAGTTACAATTCGAATGTGTGCAACAACCTGCAAAAACATCACAGCTGCGTAAATAGTGGCCCTTGGCACGTAGCCGTCACAACCAAACTACCAACTTGTTAATTACCAAAGGTTATATCAGTGCATGGTCGCCTATTATCCATACACATAATGTTAAATACGTATTATTTTCAGGGAAGCAAATGTTGAGAAACAATTACTCGTATCAGGCGTTTAACGTCTTTCGATAGACATATACATATACATGATACTAGAGTAAAGGAAACATCTACGCAAGATGTCAACAGAAGACATCATAGTAACGGTAACATCCGTTCATCCTTATTTGTTGTCTTTCCGTTTATGTTAAATATTGAGAACTTTTAGACAGTGTTGTCCTTTTGTTTGTCATTCGGTTTTCTTCTATTAGGATCGCCCTTCCCCATGAGAGGACTCCATGTCGTACATTTAGTATTCAAACAAAACGTATCCACATCAGAGGCGTCACAAAGTTACAGAGATATGCAGATAACTTCCTTGTACAGACTAGGTGGAGATTAAGATGGGTGTTGTTTCTTAGCTAGTTTCAGACACAGCTGCTGTACACTATTTGACATTAGTATACCTTACACAAAGTTGACCCTTCGTTGTGTATACAAACTGCAAGAGGTCTTACTTTAGCGTAGTAAGTGAGCTGACAGCTTAGTGGGCCCTCAGTGGTGTGTACTATTTCTTGTTTACTCTTTTGTTTCATAACGTCATTCTTATTTTTAGACGAAAGATATTTTTTCAATTTCGTTTTAAAAGTTGACAAAATAGAAACAAGAACTCTGTTTTAGGTATAGACCAAACTGTTCCACCGGTTGAAATGAGTCCAAATGGTTGAACATTTTGTTGACAATGTGAAATGTTATGAGTCGAAGTCCTTCTTAATTTATCTCATAATGTGCGAGGAATACGAATCAACTATTGTTCAATATGCATCGTCTATAGAATTCTTGACTATCTATCCGTGCAATGGAATGATGTTTACAGCTTACGTTCATACACTTATTCAGGAATCCGTTAATTATCAATGTTGTATGTGCAAGTAGAAAACCTTGTGTTTGATGTGTGTGATATCAAATTATACTGAAGTTCGACACAACTTCCAAACTACAATAAACACATGTGATTGGGGGCTTGTTATAGGGTACATGTTGTTGAAATTACGTAGGTAACTACCCTTTAATTAGGTATATGTAAGGATGAACAATAGAATTGAGTCAATCGGTGAACGAGGACAATAAGCAGTGTTCATTAATTGCTGTATACGTTGTTAAATTATGTTCTACTTTGGCAGACATATGCACCCGACATAGTTCATGTATGCCTAGATAATGAACTAACATTATGATACAAGCTTAACAAGCAAGTTTGCACTAGTTACTATGTAATTTACCAGTAATGATTTGAAGCCAATACAATGCTACCAGCTATTAGTATAAAACAGTAAATCTTTGAGAAAGGCGGTTTCATTGTCTCCTTGACATTTTACTTGAAACAACGCGCTAAGTAGTTATACATTCCTTGAAATGCCTCTGTAATCAATAAGGTACCACAGGCCTGCAACAAAGCATGTTTCAAATATCGGTTAGTCTCTTAAATTTGCATCTAATACCAAGGTTGTTACTCTTCTAAACAAACTACAATTTCTCTAATGATGCAATCTCAGAAGGAACATGTTAAGTACACATCATGTAGTAAAATTCAAATCCGATTCTTGCAGGAGCAGGTTATAAACTGCTCGAATACTTGCAAGAACAGACTACGCATCAGTTACTCACTACGTTGGTTTAATGATGGACCTTTTTTACATACTTTGAACAAGTCTGGTTTGTTTGAAGTTGTTTTTGCATTGCAGTAGAATTATGAAAGCAATGGTACAAATATGGACAAAATTGGTATTTCACTAGAGATATGGATTGTTAAAACGTAATCTTCATTAGTGATGATGTGGTATTATGTTTCAGTATCGAACCGCTTAAAGGTACTTTACTCTTGATAAGTCATCTTATCAAACAATGTTACATAAAAAGAGAAAACGGGGTAACAATCAAATTTGCCGATAAGCAACACTTCAAAATAATCGTTCAGCAAAACTACAAATCCTTCATTTGCGTATGCACAAAAAACAGATAATTCCTTTTGTTTGTGTTTTCTTTTCCTGAAATATTGCTTCACATGTTTCAAACGACATCATTGTAAAATCACATACTTCAGCTGCGCACAACCACCTCCCTATTTGCTGTAAAAAGTAACGAGTGCTGTGCACGTATAATCATTATGTAAACGTTAGATCTCTAGGGTAATACAATACACGACGTACCATATAGTGAGTTACCAAGAATGGTTTCTAAGAATAATTAGTTCCCGTTTTGTAGCCGTTAAATAGCACTTGGGGACAACCTTTATTGCAAGTACGAGACAGTTTTAGAAATAGTTTAACCTGCGAGAAATATGTACTGAAACCAGAGTACATGCTCCAAAACCATGGGAACGGACTGATATAGTATACACGTACATTGGCAAGTACATATTAAAGAGAGTTGGTAATTTCCGATGATAGTCCAATGCTGTTCTTAACACATTAAGCTATGTCTGATCACTCGATTTGACATTTCCATAGTGTGTTGTTAGCCTCGTTGTCGATCCTTACAACATGTCAAGAGGCATTACACTCAGTATAAATACTACAAAATAAATACAATGAGGCCTAACTGACTAGAAACAATCAGGGTCGTATGGCTCCATTAATGTGGCTATAGCTAGAATGTACTTGTTATCTTCAACTATATAAACAGTACCAACAATATAACATGTACAAGTGTATACATATAACACATAAATACGACATTTGAATAAGTTGACTTTACCTGCTATCGTTAATCATAATTTTGCAAGTAACTTTCCTCACAAATTGATTCCAGTCTGAATGTCTAACAAAATACTGAAATAAACCCGTTTCCTTTGACTTAATTGTCAAGTTCGGAAAGGTGTGCACACTAGTCCTCGATGCGTTTATACAATTTACAACGATTTAATTCAGTAAATTAATTTAAACAACCTGCACCTACACGTGTCTCAGCAAAAGTATTAGTACCACGTGATCGCGAGCACCTGTGTTACTATGACAACGGAAATATGGAGGATTAAAGAAACAATAAAATGTCATCAGCTAGTTCCATGGAAAGTTGATAGGGACTAAGCTGCCTCCATTAAATCGATTTTTAATTATCTCATTTTCCAACTTTGCTGAGGTAGGCACTTTTTAATCGTAGTGCTCACTCAAATGTATAATAACAAGTCGTACAAGAACCATTAAGAGTCTCGTATGTCATACATGTGCTTCCAATTTAGTTCTACATTTGTCTGATCATAACACAGAAATACACGTAACAACTTGCGCAGGTACAGTTTGTTTCAGTTTTTATACGCAATGGACCACCTTGTATTGTTAGTAGGTTGATTTGGAATGTCTATCTTAGTCGTCATTGTTTTAAATCTAGTACTTTTATGTAAAGCGCTTATCATGATCATCAGACGCTTATTAAAACAGAGTTAACCGCCATCTTGTCTTGTAATGAAAATACATAACATATGGGGAAATCCAAAACTGTAAATTCATCTTGAATGCCCAAAATACTGCTTGCTTAGCACGAAGCCCGGGTAAGGAATACTGCAATGTATGTGTCTTGTTCCTACTATAACCATACCTTTTCTAATACTAACTTGAAAACTTATCAAAAGGAAGAAGTCCTTAAATGAAGTTGACAGACTTAATGTTATAAAATTGTCATATAAAGTTACCTACGCTAGGAGATATGTAACTGGTGTGCATGACGATATTTGCAATCTAAATATATCCTTTTTTTATTTTGATTACATGTATAAGTAATGTAAAGTCACGTCAAGTACAAGCCAAACAGTTGTAAACAGTGAAGTGTAAATACAAACAGGTGTCCGTGTCGTTGTGTAGATATAAAACAGAATGGTGTAGTGACAAAGTTGTACATCCAGAATAAACATACTGAACTTCCTAACAACTTGAATCAAACTCAACTAATTAGTCATTTATAACTCTGATAAATTCTTCAACAATTAAATACACACAGGATGACGTGTGTATGCAATATGAAGGTAAAGTGTTTTCAGATGCAGACAATTCTTTGTGTAAGTGAGTATTGTTATCAGAGTTAATGTTGCCCATGAGTGCCGTTCCATTATGTTATCAGAGTTAATGTTGCCCATGAGTGCCGTTCCATTATGTTATCAGAGTT
>ENA-OREC01001517-OREC01001517.1-marine-metagenome-genome-assembly--contig:-NODE-1517-length-11865-cov-14.873600_pt1 | contig 11865 bp, 11 predicted proteins | sample MGYA00248626_ERZ508543 | MGnify/ENA primary metagenome ERZ508543 (study PRJEB26211, sample SAMN05518279) | marine metagenome | isolation source: Puget Sound, Washington, USA | host: Bankia setacea... | reverse complement strand
ATTTCTTGATAGGTTAGTGATCATTTTAATAACCTTTCTTGTAGAACAGTTAGCTGCAGTTGTAGTTTTGTAGTTCTGCAACTTGTGTATATTGTTGTCACATGTTGATTTAATGCTGTCTTTTACTGTTTTAGCTGTTTTAACTCGAGTGATTGTTAAATTGGTTAAAGACATCTCATGCTATATATATATGCATGTTTGTAATGATGGATCTTTCCAGTATTATACACTAACCCAGTGGTCACGTGGTTTGAGGAGTATAAGCTGGAGCTTGCTTTATCTGAAACACACTTTATTGCATCAACACGTGCATTTAAAACCTCTTTTGGACGTTGTTGCAATTATTAATTAATTTCTAGCTCAGGTAGACTGCCAAGCAAGCAAGTTGTACTGTAGGTAGGTGGTAGTTCTCCATGCTCCTCGGAGATCAGACTTACCATTGTTAACTTTATTTTGTGTTGTTGCCCTGCTACCTCAGCTAGCTTATATAGAAGTTTTGATTTCCATTTCAGAAACCATATCTACATGGACTAGTCCAATCATCACACCTATATGGAACACAGTTGGTCGGCCTGCTTGGCATTATGTTGGTAGACCAATCACATCACTTGTTTCATCCATCCTCTCTGTCACATTGTTACTCATCACTCAGCCAATCAGATTTGTGGCTACATCAGTGGGAAGGACTAGTTCATGGTTGTGGCATCAGGCAGTGTCGGGTGAAGTAGCAGACAATATAACATATCTACCTGCTTGGTTGTGGAGAAAAGTGGAATATGTATCATGGAAATTCGTCCTACTTGATGCTTGGATGTTTAAAAGGTAGTTAAAACTGCTAATACATTTTGTATCAAATCTGTATAATGTGTAGGCCAATATCTTCCAAAACATATATAAGATATAGAGCAAGGTGCTTTATTGATATTCTCAATTTCTCTTGCTGTTGTACTAGAACCAGTTCCAATAGATAGAAGAGTGAAATCAGAAATGGCATTTTCAGTAACTTGATGTTTAAATATGCAACACATATAATCAAGATTGATGTTAAAATATTTCCAACTTTGATATATTACAGACGCAGAACTCGAAGTTGTTGTTTGTGTTTACCATTGTTGTTATTGTTACCATTGCTGTTAGCTCTAGGAACAGGTATGTGTTAACTTTATACAGTCACATGAAACATTTCAGAAATTAAAAAATGTCCAAACACAAGTTAATGTTCGCTTTCCATCTCTATTTTCAAAAGTTGTATTACAGGATTCATTTTTAGATGTTAAATTTAATTACTTACTGTGTTCAGTTATTTTACATTGTGAGCCTCAGTTTGTGAAAGGAGTTAAAAGTTATGCATTGAGAATCATAAGCTGTGGCCCTTGAGCTAATTATGACCAACTGAATGACACTTATTTGTTTTACCATTAACTAGCTCCAACTTTTATGGCTGCTATAGGTCTTGGTTCAGGATGTACTATGGTTAAAGAAAAGGTTTTAACAACAGATGCATGCTTAACCAATACCAACTAGAATTATATGAGTCAATGTCCTGCACAAAAAATTATCTCCTTTGATATTTTTCTTCATGCACATCCTCGGGTCATATAATACAACTGTGTAAAGTTTCATCAGCATCGGTTCTTCCATTAAGGTGAAGTTATGCTTACAAAAAATATGGACTGACGGACAGACAGACGCACATAGTTGAAGAAATGGTTTGTTTAAAGCGAAATATTATAGTGTCACCTGAGTTTACAACTAGGTTACCATTGGCTTGTTAGCACTATATCTTTTACTTTCTATTTCAGGTGTTGATTTAACGAGTGAAAAGTCCACTTTGTTGGGTTGGTTCAACAGAGAGAGACAGGCAGCACCCATTATCATAAATGTGAGTGAATAACACACTGAGGAGTACATGCACATGGGTTCTAAGTGCCATGAAATAAAGCAGCAGATAGAACCCTTTTACATTAACCCTTTGACATACAGGTGGTACATAGGAGCTTAAATGTCTTTCTAACTGATTATCTCTGGCTTAGCTTAAACTAGAATTCTGAAACAAGCGTACAATTTGTTGTTAAATATTATTGAAACAACTGGTTAAATCAAACAGGGGAACAATTCAAATTTATAGTACAGTATTATGGTAAGTCAAAGTTTAAATGTGTTTGATCTAAAGAATACAAAGATCTCATCAATTTGTTGCTACTTTTAAACATAATAGTAACGGAATTTGTGCTGTTTGAAGTTCATTTTTAGAATTTTGACCATATTACTTTGTGTTACAGGAGAAGAATGAGTACTCCCAGCATGTGAATAACCAGATGAGTGAACTAATTCTACAGCTACAAGCCAATGCAAACTCTGGACTCACAGTGGCTGATGTAGAAGCCATAGTATACAGAATCATTAACACAGAAACTGGTCAACTCAAAGCTAGTGCAGATGGAGTCAGGAAGGACGATCTCGCTGTGCAGGTACAGTCTACATTTCTCGATCAGTAACAGTTTGAAGGATGAAACGCCAAAGGGTTTTAAGAGCTATTGAATAAAGAATAGATGGAACCCTTTCATATTTAAGCATTGAGTATCACTGGAATAATCGAGATTGATTGTTATTGTTATCCATCTTGTGATACATGTTATGATTAACAATATTCTAATCTTTAATTTATTGTCATTTATATGCAGGGTCAGCTTTCCCATGAGATCTCCCCAAACTAACGACTACAAGCTCAAATTATTTCACAGTAGCACATGTACCTTGTAAATGTAGTGAGAAATTTGAGTTCATAAAGACAATTACCTCTTAACATAGAATCAGTTAAGGTGTTTGAGAAACATTTGTATGTAGAGATGTTACCATGTATGTTTACAGATGCAGTGGAAGTCAGAACAAGAAAGAAAGTTGTTTGGTATGAAGGAACAGCAGGACCGACTTGTATCTAATATACAGGTACATACTTTAGTGAACACTTGTAATGTGTTCTGTCTAGAATCTCTCTGACATTTAACCAGTGCAAGTTATTATGTAGCTAAATGTTAAAGACTACACACTGTACTGTTAACTTGGGAGAGTAGACAATGATGAACAATTTATCCAAGTTAAGATAATTTTAGTTGTTCAAAAGTTATACTTTATTTTTTCATTTTTTTCCACAAAAGTTCATGCTATTTTTGTTAATTTATGAAACATTACTTACTATATTTAATACAGACAAAATGAATGGTCTCTAATGAAAACTGTTCTCTTCTATATGTTAGTGCGAATGAATACACGTTTGTAACCATCGTTAATTTGTGCGAATGAATACACGTTTGTAACCACCGTTATTTTGTGCGAATGAATACACGTTTGTAACCATCGTTAATTTGTGCGAATGAATACACGTTTGTAACCATCGTTATTTTGTGCGAATGAATACACGTTTGTAACCATCGTTATTTTGTGCGAATGAATACACGTTTGTAACCATCATTATTTTGTGCGAATGAATACACGTTTGTAACCATCTTTATTTTGATTATTATTTCTATAAAGCCAATTTGATTTGATTACTATAGAACCTAGAAGTCACCATTGCCAACCAGAAGGCTACCATGGAAGAGCAAGGATCTGAGAGGAAAACTGAATCTTCAATACACTTGGCTGGAATGGAGGAGAAACTGTCTGCTCTTCATTCTGAATTAAAGGCTGTGGAAGAGGACTATGCTGCACTGATAATGAGAGTGAACGCTTGTTGTCATAATGAGACTTACTATGCTGCAGCTGTAACACAAAATGTTAACTCAATCTTAGCTGAAGTAAGTATTTCTCAAAAATCGATCATGATATATATCAAATATTAACCAAATTACACTAATGAAACAGTCATTTATAAAGTGGCCATCCAGGAAGTTTATCTGTTAGGTTAGAACATCTTCAATTGACTATTGTATACCCTTAACAGAGACTGTTTAACGTCTGTATTAATTCTAAGTCTTTTATAATAAATTTTGTGATGTATGTGCATATCAGTTTAAACTGCTTCTTCTTTTTTTGGTTGAAAGTGAATTCTCTGTTCAAATTACAGATTACTATGAAATTCAACTATCACAGCTATTTCTAAAACTGTAGATATACATCGTGAATGTATTTTAGTACTTTGCAGATAAATAATTGCTACACTTTTCATTCCGATGTATTTATAATATTTAGCTAGTGCTAGTTGTTAAAAGAACCGATTATGACTGTATTGTAATTTGAGTACTTGTGTATTGTACAGATGATGGCAGGCCATATGAGTGGTAACCCTAGCCAGGATGCATTCACAGACTGGTTACACAGTAACTATGTGAGTCGTACAGTGCTGGACCAGAGACTTAAAGATCTGGCAGAGGAACTCACAACCAGTGTTGTAGGCATGGTCAAAGATTTACAGGCCGCACAGCAGAAACAGTTTGAAGAACAACAACAACAGTATCAGCAGCTACATGACAGTCAGCAGCAGCAGCAACAACAACAACAAGTGCACATGTCCATCAACAATACTGGCATTGGAGAACAGGTTCAAATCAGTTATAGATTTATAGTACATTAAAGTTTGCTTTCTTTTATGTATTCGCAAGAAGTTTTTTCTTCTGCACTGTTCTTTCTATCATGTCAGTATGAATAAGAATAGGTGGTCAGTCTTCAAACAGTTGTCAAACCATGGGGAAAATGACATCTAATACCTATTCATAACCTATGTAAAGCATATGTCATGTTGATATTTACATGTTTAATGAAGGACTTCCATCATTATTATATAGGGATTTTACTAACACCTAGGTTGCTGCACCCTGCTCCTGTTTGCTCCCACCTCCCCATACTGGTAAACATGCTGTCCTCAGGTTAACCTATACCTAAGTCAGCACATTGATTACCTGTATTTATGATTAAAGCTCCCCGTTTAGATGTTTAAGTATATGCTACAAATGTGTAAGGCTCCTGTTAAATAAACCTTTTTCTTAAATATCACAAAAAGCTGTTACATGGGTATAACATGAGCCTTTATTTCCACAGCAGGTGAGACAGATGATAGATGAGGCATTGTTCAGATACAGTGCAGATAAGACTGGTGTTGCTGACTTTGCTTTGGAATCTGGAGGTATGATCATACTTACAATCTCTTTATCTTTAGAAATAAAAGTTGATTATAGTTAAACACTAAATTAAAATAGATTTGCAATAGATTTTATAAGAGTGTATTTTTGTATAAAAAATTATGCCACATATTAACAGTTTATCAGATGCAATAGATTTTTATCTTCCAAAATGATACCAATATAAGACTATATGACAACACTCAAATATGATTGTCACTAGAACAATGATTTCAATGTCTTGCCACTATTTATGTTTGTTACAAAACTTTTAAAACCAGTAATTGATTTATGTTCTTTCATTGATTGATAGGTGGTTCAGTTGTGAGTACCAGATGTTCAGAGACATTTCACAGAAAGACTGCTCTAGTCAGCATCTTTGGTATACCAGTGTGGTACACTTCAAACTCTCCTAGGACCATCATACAGGTAGCTAGACAATTGTCTACAAAGTTTCATTCTATCTATTTGGATACTGGTTTAGGTGTGTTTTTAGTCATTTAATATGCCTTATAAGCTCTTATGACTACCTAGTGAAAATGTTGTTTATCTTACTTACTTGTGATCAGTATATGCATTCAGCAAACTTCAACAAGAAACTGCAGCATAAAGGTCTATAATAGTAATAGTTGTTAGCAATTGGTAATATTAGAAAATCTGAATTATAAATAAAACTTGTTGAAATGTCACAATGTAAGATCCAAATACACATGTACTCCAGTTATTGTCCAGCCTGTATATTTGGTGTTATTCTATTTCAGCCTGAGGTACATCCAGGTCAGTGTTGGGCATTCCGAGGCACCCAGGGTTTTATTGTTATACAGACGTCCAGGAGAATCTCTGCCACTGGCTTTACATTAGAACACATACCAAAGTTGTTAGCCCCTAGTGGAGAAATAGACAGTGCACCCAAAGATTTCACTGTTATTGTAAGTATAGAGAAACATGTAGATTTTCCCATTTCTATGTATCTGTAACATTTTCTCCTTTTAAAAGTCTATTAGTTTATACTTATTTATTTTAGTTTGAATGTGAAACAAGCTATTTGGGTTAAATAAATCATACTTGAATCAATTTCTGGAATCAATCATAACGTAGCAGAATGGTTTAAAGTTGATTGCCAAAGTTAACAACTTTAGCCTTTGATGGGATTCAAAATTTACCAATAAAGAGTCAGATGCTCAAACCAATATGCCACACTACCAATTTAAAAACATTATATGAGAATAATCCCAATATCCATTGCACAGCATTCAAATAATGAGCAAATCTAATCTAAACTAACTGATGGTGTATTTATTTGTCAACTGAACCTTGGGTGTGTTGAACACATTTATCCTATTATCATTGTCTACAAACAGTAAGAAAGTCATTTAATAAACAAAAATTAAAAGGGCTCACAACTATACAACGATTTAAGCGATTTCAAGAAAGTCGTCACCATGACGTCATTGGCACTCGAAGTTTTCATTCAAAATTGAATACACAATGAGTGAGTCTCAAACGATTCATTGATAGACATGAACACAATAACGACAGATTAGCCCACGAGCAATGTGTGGAGCAAAGGTAAAGTTTCCTTTGTGTGTCTTAAAATGTCTAAACAATTGAAACGGAAGAAAAAATACAGCTGACAGTGTCTTTATTTTGTTGCAAAGGTCGTCTACTTTCGTTTTATCGATATAAATAGAACGAAACAGTAAATGTGCGAAACAGACAATAGACTCATAACTGGGATCGAGTTATTCTTTTATTTTACAAATAATGCACATTTCATGACACAGCAACTATTGTTAGTGACATTTATGCAGCAACACAGCGTATTTCATCAGCCAATGTGACCTCACTCTGCCATGTATAGCCTGCCGTAGATAGCTATAGTATACACGGCAGGCCGATTTGAGTCAAATCCAGTGATGGTAGGATAAATGGAAAGTCTTGATCTGACTTTGAACATGCACAAACCATGGCAAGTTACAGCAGTTTAATTGAGATAAAATAACATCCTTTTCAAGACTTATATAACTTGTATGACGTCAGTGACTTATACATGTAGGTTATTCTTTATTGCAGGGTTTAAAGGGTGAGTTTGATGATGTTGGAGTATCACTTGGCAACTATACATATGATGATGATGGCAAACCTCTACAGTTCTTCCCTGTTCAGGTAGGAAACACTTGTATATAATATTCATCACACTATTAAGAGTTTGGTTTGGTTTTGGTTTTAGGTCAAACTAAAAATATATTTTCAACCTGCATGTAGTATGATGTAATCATATGTAACATTGTCTACTTTTAAAGAGTTAACATTTTTGGATATATTTGTTGATTTCTAGTACCTATTATACAAAGATCCAGGCACCTATGTTCATAATCTCTATGCTGTTGACAAAACTGTCTTATAAACGAACACTTGGAGAACTTTATACCATTATTGTCTAATGGTAGTTGTACTATGAGACAAACTTTTAACCCCAGGTATAATCCTTTAAACAATAACTTTTACAAGAGTCTCTTCCTTTTTGCTATTTCAGATTATGGCAGGAGATAAACCTTTCCAGCTGTATGAACTTAGAATACTTAGTAACTATGGCAACATGGAATACACTTGTCTCTACCGATTTAGAATTCATGGAAAACCTACATAAGGAGCTGACTTGGACTGTAACAGAAGGAGAAATAATGCATATCTTTAGTGACTAACGATTGCTTTGAGTGATAGTGTCATCATGGAACGACAGCAAGATGATTATATTCAAGTGTAAAGGGGACTACAGATAACGCTTCAGAGTTGAATAGTAGGTCATTTTGTGTGATCTTCTACAAACACACTTTCTAGATCATGTTCAACAGAGTAACAGAGAGGACATGTGTTGTACATAGGGTTAGGATCCGATACCAAAGTGCTTGTATTTATAGTTTAAAAAAGACATTATTCAGCTCATAGAAAATTCATTATAAGAATTCATTGTCATAAGCATTTGTTTCATTGCCATAAGCTCACAGTCAAGACAAGAATCATTTGTAATTATTGTTGATGAAAATAAATCAAATGTAAGTTCCATTCCAATTCTGATATGCATATGTTCATAATCCAGAATCTCAGCCTGTTTAAAACTTGGACCAGTGTATTAAAACCATACAGTACAAGTAAAAAGGTTGTCACGATCATTATCAGTCATTTCTAAAACTGGTGCATTTAATTTTATGGCATTTGTTGATAAAGAACAACAGCCAGTAATGATCCTTCCATTTGTGTGACAAATTGAAGTTTAAAGTGTTACATTCAAATGTGACATTGTTGTTTGTATAGCTTGTTTTTGTGAGAAAGTATTATTCCCCTTTTTGAAACATCAAATCATTATTGAGACATTTGTTTATGATTAATACCGGTATGCGTATGTTTCAATTACATGTATTACTACACAAGCAAGGCAGCTGCTTTAAATATCCTGCAGTTGTTTTGGTTGTATATTTGTATGTCTCCGAACTGAACAGTTTATAAAATGGCAGACGTTTGTATATTTGTATGTCTCCGAACTGAACAGTTTGTAAAATGGCAGACGTTTGTATATTTGTATGCCTCCGAACTGAACAGTTTATAAAATGGCAGACGTTTGTATATTTGTATGTCTCCGAACTGAACAGTTTATAAAATGGCAGACGTTTGTGTATTTGTATGAATATAAAGGCTCTGGGTACCGTTTTACTAAAGGACTTACGCAAAACTAACTTACGCACACATTTAAAGCTTGAATATTATATAAGATCCCTCAATTATATCCAATAGAACTCCAGTTTTCAAGCCTCCTTCCTATTCTATTGAACTATGTATTTTACTTTTTTGACATGATCAGTGGTTTAAAAGTTATTAAGATAGGAAATGATTGCGTAAATTCTTTTGTAAAACGGTACCCTGTTCTCTATATAAATGTGAGTAAATTCAAGTAGTATTAGGTTGAAGACCAAGTACAAATCATCTGACTCTTACTAAATAGAGTACAGCAAGCTAGGACATCATTATACTCCTATTCATTAGTTATTACTAGTTGTACATATAGTAACCAACCTTTTATTTATTCACCCTGTTTTATCAGTCATGCATCATTGTTTTATTTATCACATCTTTGCATATCAGCACTATGTAGTTTTATGTCTTTTAAAATAATGTCAATGTCGTTGTTCACTGTTCAATGGTATTTCAACCTTATTTTTATCTGCAAATAATTGGAAATAAACTCCGTATATACCTCCAATGTATTTATCAAGTGTGCCTTTTGAATACTAGTTTTAGAGTTAACACCTTTTTTTTACTTTGGAAATGCTGGTTATAAGTTAGGAATACTTTTCTCATTCTAAGCTATAGTAATGTATCTTTAATTAATACCTAAATATAGCTGCTTGTGGATTGTCATCAGACGCTAACATTACTGGCTTTTGCAATCATTAAATCTGATTTGAATACACATAAATGTCCAAGTATGATGTTGATTTACATTTCTATTACACATACACCTCTCAGAACCAGAGAAACAGTTAAGTCTTTTGTTGAATTGTGTATTTACCTTTGACAGGTAAAATCATTAGGTAATTGCACTTTTTAATTGGGTGTAAAATTCATATTGGTTAACACAACTTTTCCCCTATATTTCCTATACACCACCAACAACAAATATTTTAATTGGGTATCCATTATTTTTTATGCTTTTTGTAACCCTTTGTTTGGTAAATACCCCGAAAAGCAGTTTGTCTGTTTCTCTACTGAACACATAGTATTCTCTGACATGAGATCATTAAGTTTGAATTTCTCATCTCCTTACTTATTGTTAATGTTTTCCAGCTCTGTGCACTCTAGGAATAGATAGAAACAGATAAGCCACCACTTATAAATAGTAGTTGAACCGTTCCTGGATCAGTAGACAGCTGTATAATGGAGTTATAGCTTAAGTATGTTATTAGTGTAACCATTATAGGTACTCTCATATTTAAAGCTTAAACTTTTGTGTACGGACTGTTGGTGCTGTACATAGCTACTTGTAGGATTAGATAGATTACTCTCACTGTGTTCACATGTTTGCTTGCATAATGTTAGGACATGGGGTAAATATAAAACAGTCAATAGGGTGAGACAGTATTTTAACAACTCTTGACTTTTATTTGTCAATATAATATTCATACATGATTTAACCACACTGTTCTTTTCTGCTATAGGATAGTTACTGTAGCAATAAGTAACACATGTTTTTAATATGTATGAACTGGCATTACTGTTCTTTAGTGATGCATAGTCAATCTTATGCAGTGTTTTAATTGTGTTATCAACTTTATCTGACTAAATTTGTAATCTTGCCTCATGTACACCTGTTAAATTATTAAAGTGCAATTTATTTATCTGTTGTGCATTTGTTTATTCATGTTTTCATTGTTAGATATATAGAATGTTGTAGTGTTTGTATCATAGTCTAGTATATGAGTATTACTTTCTGTAACTAGCAAAACATGTTTGTTTTTAATAGCTTCTGCAAAATCTGTGTGGCAGTGTTTTTGTCTTCAATTCTGTGAACCTAACCTGCTGTCCAGCTTTATCAATTTATTTGTTTTGATGCAACTTCTGTATTATTACATTTTGTATGTTAGCTATGTTTATATTTTAATTACTTTGTAGTGTATTTTAAAGCAGATCACTCTGTAACTCTTATTTTGGAATCAACTACATGTATATTATATCCAGACTGAATGAACCAAGACAAAAAACTATTAAAGGGAGATCACTCAATTGTTTGGTCTTGAATAATGTGTAGTTATTTCCCTTGATGTTTTTTCTTTGATTATAGGATACCAGTAAAAGTTCAACACACTGATCTGTAAAATTTCATCTGTCGATATAAGCAACCTAATCACAACTTTTTTTAACTTATTAACTTATTAATCTAACTGTGTCTATGGCTACTGTATTTGTCAAAGAAACTGGTTGTGACTATGCCATGCACTTGTATCACTGAATATGTCTGTTTCTTGCTACTATATTACACTGCATTGTCATCATTATCATAGCACCATCTTACATTGAGATCAGTGAAGAATTCACATACTTTAGATTTGACAGTGTTAGAAAACATGATTCAATGTTAGCCATTATTTCATACTCATTGAACGCATATCTTTTTTCTATCACCTGTCCTGTATGACCTCAAACCAAAATAAAGCAAGTTATGTTTCAGCTTTGCTGTGTTCAGCCTTAAGTGTCCAGTCTGAATGTGTTGTGTTCTGTATTCAGTGTTCATTGTTTTTCATTTGGAAGTCAAAACATTGGACAATCTAGACTTGAAATGCATCTATCAGTGTTGTGTATTTTAGTTCCATTGTTTGTGTGCTTCCAAATGATAATAACAGTACAGTAGAAATCAGCTAAATACTGTCCAACTTGAACATGCTTTCATTGTATTGCTTCTTTTACTTTTATAGCAAATACACTACAATTCCAATATTAAAGAGATACATGAAACAGTGTTAGTGTGTTCTAGTTTGTATGTTGTTCAAATATTCCATTATATATTCCAGACAGAGAGTACTCAATGCGTTTGTGGGTAGTGTTAGCAACATGTCAGTAGCGTTAACAACATGTCAGTAGTGTTAGCAGTAGTGTTAGCAACATGTCAGTAGCGTTAACAACATGTCAGTAGTGTTAGCAACATGTCAGTAGTGTTAGCAACATGTCAGTAGTGTTAGCAACATGTCAGTAGTGT
>ENA-OREC01001516-OREC01001516.1-marine-metagenome-genome-assembly--contig:-NODE-1516-length-11869-cov-12.340909_pt1 | contig 11869 bp, 5 predicted proteins | sample MGYA00248626_ERZ508543 | MGnify/ENA primary metagenome ERZ508543 (study PRJEB26211, sample SAMN05518279) | marine metagenome | isolation source: Puget Sound, Washington, USA | host: Bankia setacea... | reverse complement strand
TGTTTTCATTTTATAATGGCTAACGATGTTTGAGATGTTCTTCCGAAAGAATAATGTAAAATAATCATTTCTTGTAGGTCATACTCATCTTACTTTTGCGGATTTATATTTTTCAATTTTGATTCTGCCAACTCCAAATTAAAAAAGTCAATAAATAAAACAACAAACAAACAAAGTGTAGACACAACACCATTGAATAGATATAACAAAAATATGTTGTTCAAAACGATAAACGCCGCAGATTGAATGACAACTATCTATTAACTAAATTTAAACAAGGATTGATGTCTTTTTTATAATAGAACTTTTTAACACACATTCTTAGACAAGCCTTAAACTTATTACTCGTAACATTAATTATATCTAATTTGTAATATATCTGATATGAAATTAATCATCCAAACGTCGTTGTTCTCAACAGTTACTAAATTAACAAGATATAGTGTGCGGCATGCATATTTTAACAATAAAGAAACCAAATGAGAGTTGAGACTTCAATCATGGACCTTTCACTCTCCTAGAGATGACTCTGTCACGACTTATCTATCATTTGCACACGGGTGAACTTATCATCAACAACTTACTATGTAACAGTTGATAATATGTAATACTGCTCATTTTATCCCGTCGAGTGCCTCACCGGGGAACGTATACTATCACTACTGTAAAAAATATAGCATGTGCTTGAGTTACATCCCGTCGAGAACCTCCTCGGTGTGAATATGATTGGGTTAAAAGTAAATTTTCGACATGCGAATTTGCATAAGACTGTAGGTCAAACGCCATGTTATACGCCGAAATAAATTAATCCAATGTGACAAAATATATTTAAATATGTCAACCATGTTCTGTTACAGCTTCTCCTGAACACGTTTTCAAGGCAGCACTTTCTCATTACTGTTCACGGCAACGGCACTGCTATATCAAAGACTAAGATGACGCAAACCTTCGAAACCGACACGTGTTCTGTAAGTATCCAGCCTCAAAAACACGCTAATACTAAGGCATTGAAAACATACAACATGTATGTACAAATAATATAAAACCATTGTATAAAACACTCTGATATCTTACCGACCAAATACTTCTTCGAATTCTGATGTTTCTGACGTGGTATTCGTTTAGAAAAGACCCAACTATATGACAACACATATATTACCGCCTGTTTAAACACACTAACATAAAAGCAAAGGTGTGTTCTATCCAGCGGTTGTCTTTGACTTAATGTTACTTGAATGTGTTGCTTATTGTTATTCAGAAACATTGGTGGCCACAGACAGCTGTGTTTGGAGTGATTTGGTGTCTAGCAGGAATACCACTCACTGTGGTTGGTGGGATCAACTGTCATCCTACCAATAACGATACTATGACACCGACTAAGAACGACTGCTACTTCGACATTGAAGGCGACAAAGGTGGTTTATACAAATCAATGTCTATTGGTTTATTGGTTATGCACAGCTTCTCTCTTTTATTATTTGCGTTGTCAATAAGTCCATTTGATGCTATGAAGAACCAAGTAATAAACGACCCTGCACCAAAACACAGCCCCCTAAAAGCAACTGCACCGCCTAACCCAGCAACACCAAGCACATCAACTGGGGACAATGCTGGCGCTAACAACGTTGCTACAACAGTGGCTTCAGCGGCTCTTAGTGCTAGCGATCTCCAACAAGCAGATAGGAAAAGGGAACTGGACGCCCGGGCTGAAGAGCTTGAAAAGAAGTCTAGGCGACTGGCAGATCAACAGAGAGAGTTGGATCGGCGACAACAAGAGTTCACCCGAGACTCGCATGTCTCAGTGTATCCACCTCGTCCTCCACCTTCGTACGATGTTGTCATGGAAACCTCTACATCAATTAGACAAGTTCAGCCAGTTGGTCGACTGCCGAAAATAGACAATTGAGAAACAGTGAGTAAAACCTGAGTAAAAAATGGTTTATCGTAATATTGAATGATATATGTGCAGCGTCAAACTATCAAACTAACATAAGAGTTGTGTCAATAAATCAATCTTTTCAACGCGATGATATAGAAGAGAAAAGATACCAAACGTGAAACCGTTCTATGATACAGACACACCAAGTGCACACCAAACGTCTTACAACTCTCAAAACAGAGATGTATTTCCCTGGGATCCTTGAGAACAACCTGTGGGAAAAACTAGCTGACCTGTAAAAATTAGTCTGGATAAACAACGTCAACTATCTACAATGTAGAAGCCTTAGAAATCCGCACATAACGCCTCAGTCCTCGAACCACTCCTGAATTATCTAAAGGTGCTAGATGTATGAACGGAGACGTGCCGTGACCTATTTATTACATCCTTATTTATTCGTGTTTGAACCTGTGATGTGTATTATAGACATTTTTTTATTCTAGATAAATGCTATGCCGATGTAACATTAACTTTTGGCCCCGTTAAAATTGACCCGATGAAAATTGACCAAAGGTGTCAAATTTTAATATTACACTGGCTTGACAATGGAATTTTGTCTTATTTGTATACTGAGTCTTTATTTTTTTCTTATCTAGTATACTTCTATTACAGTCGACATTTCGCTAATCTCGACATGTTTTAGGTCCCAAACAATGTTTTCACGCCTTTATTTAATTATCTGTCTCGACAACCATTGTATACACCATGCAAGCTGTGAAAATCGCGTGTATTTCCTGGCAAAAGTTGACACCAGTTAATCTCCCCTGGGGCGGTTTTAATAGGTCACTAATATTATATTAGTTGTCCATTCAGTATATCAAGAACAATGTGACAGTATGCTAAATAAAGAAAACAGCTGGGTGTAAAGACAATATACACACGACCCAATATAACTTATCTGAAGTTCACTTGAAGGCTCTAATATTCTCAAAGTCACAGTCAAAGACCTTTCCACTGATAGACTTGTGTGATAGAGTGTGTGATTAGGATTCAATTAATAGAGAGTGATTGTTTAGTATATGTGTTACATTTTCCTTAAGTAATTCCCCTGATATTCGATTATTATGTCTTATAATATGTTATCTGTGTTTTTGGTTTGTTTTCAAAACTCTATTTTCCTCCATACATTGTGTTTTGTATTTTCATTTCGTTCCGCATTGTTCTACAATAATTATGTAATATTTATATTTACATCTTTGTAAGTGTATAACTATGTATATTCATGGTCGTATTGTCCAATGTATAAAGAAATAAACTGTATAAAAACAACTGTATATGTAACCTACACTTGTATCTAAGAGAATCATTTAAATGAAAAAGTAACTCATTGGGTATTACAAATAGAGTAATGAACCTCTGCAATCTTGGAACCCATGAACATGCCATTTGTTCTGGAATTTTAAAGTTTCTGTTCTGTTTGTAATGGCTATTTTAGTGGAAACAAACAGTACACCCAGGGTATCAAATGCTCATTGAAATATCGTAAAAAATAATTTCTGGAGTTTTTTGTGATCAAGCCAGATTGTAGTCTGACTATAATGATCTTCGTTTTCACTGTTTTTATCACCGTCAATAATCTGGAAGGCAAATGGGGTGGATTGTTGGGTTCTCACAAAGTGTCAAGACACACTTTCATTCTCCTGAAAAATATAAACATGAACATAAATGCGACATTGTTTTATAGTAGACATATATTGGTTGCTAAGTGGAATCTGTTTTAAGCGATGGTATTTGGAAGTAAGATGTGAGTTTGATCCCAGACTATGCAGTCATTTAGACTATATCTAACAACATTGCCACAGATTAATTCTTGAAGTGTTTAAATTAACGTAAAGAAAATCGATATTTAAAGCGTTCTACATCAATTACTGGCATTCCAAACCAAATCATATGATGATTAACTTTTCCACGTACATACGTAATTCATATTTTAATTATCTTTCATTTTAAAAAGATCAAAGCTTTAAATAACGATCTATATTTGGATAACAAAATAACAAATATTTTGGTATGCCGAGATTTGAACCCGAAAGTAAATATGTCATATTAATTGGCGCGAAATCTGCAAACGTAAAGTCGCCGTAAACAAACCCATTTCATGGCCAGAAGTTACCCTTTATCTGCAACTTTTGGTTTATTGATTGTTGTCGATCTTGCATTGAATTGGGGGCATGAATGTGACTTGTGTAAGGGGTCATGGATGGTGCTTGGGTAGGGGGTATATTGTAATGCGCTATACTATTAAGTGTGTACATTGTAAATGCGTTAATAAATGTAAAGTTAAGGCATACATGCTTTAAAGGCGTTTTCCTCAGTTTTCTTAGGGCATCCCATTGCGCAGGTGTTCCGAAGCCTCAACACACAGGGGTTGCGGGTTCGAATCCCACCGGAGGCTTAATTGAAAAGTTGTTAATATATGATGAAATAAACATAGTTAAGGATTTTTGACCACTTGACACTGTTAATTAAAAACAAATATCAAATTCACTTGATTTGGGTGATTTTAGGCAAATCATTTTGTATACTATGGGCTTTCTACATGTTTTGCTTTTTAGATTTTTTATCAATATTTTTCGCTCGAAATCACGAACACTTTAACAAAAGTCGATTATTGTTTGCATCAACTAGTTTAGCAAATTTTGTGTGAACCTTTTGTGCAATGATATCCTATTAATGAACAAACTTTCAGACCTAGCATATTTGGTGTTTTGTTACAACGTGTCATGTGTTTGTGTCATTGTTCGATTTTTTTTAGCACGGTGAGCTACTGTTTTTATTAGCTTGTTGAATTCAGCATTACATTTCCTGCAATATAAGTTAATATAAAAAAAATGTATCGAAAATAAATAAATTTAGAAATTGTCTTTAGAAACTGTGTGTTTGGTTGGTTTATTTTTATTGAAGTAACGTCTATATGCGCTTGCTGTCCACTAGTGAGAACCTGCAAATACCTTTTTATTTAGTTTCATCTTTCCAGGGGAGCATGTCCCGGGACCCTCCTAACATGGTTGCGTAAACATCATGCAGACCATTGCTACGCTCATGACGGCTATCAGTTGGTGGAGCAGCTGTAGGAACTTGTGTATATAAAACCGCGAATATAAAATGACACGACTTACATGTGATGTAATTGTCTCAAGGAATATTTACAGGAACAGGAACAGATTATTGAAATGTATTAAACGCAATTTTGTTGTAATATTTCGACAGGAATCGGATATAAATGGCATCACTCCCGCATCAGCCTACGTATTAGTAAAACCGGAACTACCCAGACAGCAGGTGCGCACAATAAGGGAGGTAGCTTTATAGGACGACTCTGTATATCGGTAGTCCCCCATTAAATGTAGAAGTTTAGATTGTATGCGCTTCTACGTTTGCGTAAGTGCTTTAGTAAAGTATCTTTAATTCCAAACGCCTGATTTTGCTCAATTTGGAGTGTAGCTCGTTCGTTGATTCCAATGTTGGAATAACAAGTATAATATATCGATATAGGCTGCAAGGAACGACAACTTTGCATGGGAGATTGATAAGCACAATACTGCTCAAGTAGATGTGCCACGAAACACTTACACACTTTATAGGGTTTTAAAATATGAGAGCCTGCCAGGGGAGGAATCGTCCATTTACTACATGTATAAACACTATTCTAGGAAACACACTCATCATAGTTCTTGTATACATAACTTGAAGGTCTGTAGAAAGGTATTACATGTATTCTACCTGCGCTATTGAACTTTAGTGTTTCAAATAGGTAGATTTAGATGATGCATTAACATTACTCTGTACGTTTTAAATCGATCAGTCACTAAGTCGGTCTTTGGACTGTTTACGCAATTCATGATGACGCCCATGCTGGCTATCTATAGATTTCTCAGAATAGCATAGCATTGCTTGGGATATCTATGATTTGACATGTGAGTGAGTCTTGCCTATTAATTTACACATCTTGACATGTAGACTATTGATATAGGTGTACGGCCACATTCCCCTTATTGCAAGGAAAGCTTACATGTTAGTAAAGCAACATATACGCTCACCAAATAGTTTAAATACATGTAGCATTACTCTTTTCGGTCAGCGTTTAATGAATATATCTCTAAGAGCGTCCACTGGTTTTCGACCGCACTTACTGATCAATGTAATTCAAGCGAACGCACAAAGTCATCAACAGAAATAAAATCAATCAATTTAGTTCCGTAGCTTTAAACTTGCTGTTGATCTATCCCTACCAGTTTCCATTGCCAGTTTTCATTGGAGCTTTGAATATTTTAAACTGTTCATTTCTGGGGACAGCGTGTACGCAGCTGGGAACTTTGCGTACAGGTAGCTACGCGCCTGAGTAGAATCTGCAGGGAGGAATTTATATTGATAAAATTAGTATAAATATTAACATTTTGTTATTCACGATTTACATAATTATCTGTCGTGGAATAATGCTTGTTTTCTCAAATGATCACGAAGTAAAATAAAAAACAATCAAAGCGCTGCATTCACTGAAATATTCACTGCTTGTAAAATGTTCAATTTCTGGTAGCAAGTATTGCAGCTTGCTTAAGCAGGGATTTTAACCGTTTCCCAAATACCATATATGAACCAATACAAGGTAACAAGTTAAACTATTTGAGATGCGACATGTCAAGCTCGACATGCATTCACGTGTACATGCAATCATCAGTCTATACATCATTTACTTAGTCTGTACAGTTTGTTCCACGGCTTTACTGCAACTGATGGACAACTTTCCTCATTGGATCTGATGAAGCAACGTAAGGTAGAGGTAATTGCCACACATAAATGTATTGAAAATGAACATAATACATTATAATATAAATAAAACAAACACATTGAATGATTTCGATAAGTTAAGTCATAATGAAGAACACCTAATTGGGAAAGTTGTCCATCAGTTGCAGTAAAGCCGTGGAACACACTGTGGAGACTATGTACATCATGTATAGACGGATGACTATATGTACATGTGTATGCACCGTACTAAATGGACTGTCTAGATGAAAGGTCATGGGACTAACTTAAAAATAGAACAGCATGTGGCTCAAACTATAACTGGCATGTCAGCAAGTATGACATGTCGCCCATCAGGCATCTCAAAATGTTTAACGTGTAATAGCTCACATATGGTATTTGGGAACCGGGTAAAATCCCCACTAAAGCAGGCTGCAATATCTGCTATCAGCAATTGGACAATTTACAAGCAGTGAATATACTCAGTACATTTAGCTCTTTGCAAAGGTTTCTTATGCAAATATGCGCATTGACGCTTGATTGAGTGATCAGGAATCAAGGTCACCGACATATCCAAACCAGAACTTTGTACTCCTATTGAACTACGTCCATCGTGTATACATACACCAGTAGCACAGCACTACCTTGTGCAACGTAGTAGACTTTGTTGGGGTGTGAGCATGTTTCGGCACGAACGAAATGCACTTCTGAAATACGGCCTACATTGTATTCATCTGCTAACGCAGTGAATACAAAAATGAGCGTACGTGAATCAACAACAAAAAACATTATCATTATCATTATCATTATCATTAAATTGTTTTGAAAGACGACAACAATATCCATAGTTCGTCCGCGCAACAATTCGAATGTACGTCATATACGTTAATTACGTCATAACTTTGCAGACACCAAGCAAAATGGCTATCTTGAGAAACTTGATATTCCTATGCATTGTTATCGGCGTCTGTAAGTGTTTAGCTTCTTCTTTTTTGTCAATATCAGACCAACTTGTAACGGTGGAACTTGTTAAATTATTGATACATTTTCAAACATTCTGTCTTCATGAAATATGTAATAGTTTATTTTACTTTAGCCCACTGACTAGATTATCAGAATTAAACAGCGTATAGAATGCAACAATTAATAAACATCCCAACTTATTATTTATGAATGAGATTCAACTGAACTGCAAGTGTGTGTGTCACTGAAGAATGTAATGTTTAAAGCTTTGAGAGAGTCTTGTGTGTATTTGACGGTTTACGCTATTTTCAAGTGATTTACCTATTTAAACTAAAGCTATATTTTAAAGTACAAAGACAATTTTAACCTGCTATGCAAACTTTATTAGTGTCATTTGTTTAAATCTTCTAGCTAGTGTGTGTTTGTTTACATCAGACACAAAATGACTGGTACTTACTGAGCATGCGTCTGGCAGTCACATAAATGTTCTCTTTTCCAATGTCAAAGGTCAATAGCTATAAAACTACACTGCAGAATAAGGTGTAAAGGTAGTTTATATGATAGTCTATGATTTATCATCGATTTGTAACAATTCTGAACACTTTTAATAAAAGTACCCCCAGAAGGGTAAGTTCGACCTAAGGTAGTATCCGACGGTATCCGATTGCATCGTTTCCGCTTTGCGTTTGTGCACGCTCCGCCTTAATCACGTGATGTTTTGTTTACAAAGTCAACAATATATCGTCCAGCAAGAAATTTTCAAAAATAATCATACAGAAGGTAAGACCCAAATGGGTCACCATTTCTCTTACCGTATTTGGCTTACAAGATGACATATGAACTCACTTTTCATATATATCTGTGATCTCTGGCAACTTGTTAACTAAACATTAAACCTATATAGTATATATTTCAAGACCGCTGGTAAGAATTTTTCGTATTCTGTAAATTTGACTTATTTATTTATCTAAATTTGAAATCTTCCAAACAATTTTAAGAAATTGATTGACTTTGACACCTATTTTTTGCGAGCAGTATACTTTCATTTTACAAACATCCAGTGACGTCATTGATTCGAAAGGCTTGTTTCACCAGACGATCTTTCAATATATTTTGAATGGTAATGTTGAATTGAATAAGGGGAATTAAAAGGGGACATTTTGGGCTCATGTATAGTATGACAAAATGTATGTGTGTGGCATTGGTTTATTTTTTTACCTTATGTATGTCCATTGTTGAAAAATTCTTTCTCAACGATAAAGGCAGACGAAAAGCGGAAACGGTGCAATCGGATACCGTGGGATATTATCCTAGGTTAAAATGATCCTACTGTAGGATAGTAAATGCTGTTCACTTGACTAAGCTATGCTGTTTTTGTTAAACTTCGAGCTTTGAAATATTGAATACTAACTCCTATTATAGTACAATGTATTTGTTACTCTGGCACCATAATACTGTAAACTCATAACAAAGTTATTTAGGTACACACTTGAATACATGTATATTCATAAAACTTGTTGTTCATGCTTTATTGGGACAACTTATGACATTTGATTGGTTAATTTCTCACAAATCAGGTGCTAGAACTGTCAGATATCAATCAACAGATGTGGGCCCAGCCTCCTCACAATGCATGGCCAAGCTGTATAAAGACAACAAAGTTGCTGACAGTTCCAACTATGGCTACTGTTGGTTCATTGACATTCGTTCTTTAACAATTGGAAATGCAGCAAAATCGTGTTCCATGAAACTCGGACATCTTCCAGTAGTCAATACAGCAGAAAAGGCAGCTAAATTGGCAGCATTCATTCACGGTAATGTGGATAGCTGTTTGGATTTAAAATGAAACTGATTGAGTTTAAATGTATAACAAGTTTTAAATTCAATCATATCGTGAAAAAATAATCAACTATGTATACAAATTTCAAGCTGGTAAAATCTCACAATTGACCAATATCTTCTATGCGTTTCAGAGGTTGAGAAACACTACTACAAGAGATTTGATGCTGTCTTTATATCCAGAATAGATGATGATGTGTGGCTGAGTACTAAAACAAAGGTATAAAGTGTGAAGCTGTATGAACAGTTGATTAAAGGAGCAATAGAAATCTAATTGACTTTGTGCTCAAGTTTGGGAGTTTTAAAGAAAAACTAGAGATGACAGTAGTACTATAGTGAATGAGTAACTATTACATTTTAACCCTCTCAGTATATGCAAAACCTCATCTGTCGCAGGTCCAAAACTTGTCTGTGACTGGTAGAAATTTTGGGTTTACCTGTCACAATGACAGGTAACTTTTGTCAAATTTTGTTCAATATTCAATGATGTCACAGATAAAAATTAGCCATGACAGGTAAAAATAGAGAAATTATCAGTCCGATTGTCCTGTGGTATGAAGATAGTTTTCGCGTAGACTGCCCTCTGGCATATTGTGTTCATGTTAATTGGGAAAGACCTTTTATTCTACCTCACTTTTGTCTACAATGCTAAACTCCCATAGCTGAAATATTTGATAATTTTGCATATCAAAAACATTGTCTGATATGTTGACAAGTGACAGAACAACAGTGAATGTCTGACCATAAAACTGCACTGATATTTTGAATGTCATATAGGGGCATACAACTCAGTGTGTTTACAGAGTATGAGTTGTTTCCCTTACCATTACATAGCCTGGTTTTAAATTAAATGTAAAAAGATAATCGTTGGTAGAAAGAATATCTGTGTGTTCCTACAGGTGGTATATGATAGAAGTATCACTGCTGCTACACCACAAGTGAACCACCATGACACCAACAAGTGTGTGTACTTCATAGCCTCAACAAAGTCTTATGTGATCCAGAAATGTGCCAGAGCGCCATTTATATGTGAAGAGTTCAGCCACCTGCATCCAGAGTATCCAGATGAAGGTATACCATTGGTTGTTTCACCTTATATATATATAACTGTAGCTGTTTATACGTGGCTTCAGCTGTTGCTCAACTTCTATAAAATCATTAAGGTTTCCCCCCCGAATTGGCACTTAAAAACATTTGCTCAAATTACTAAATGTAAATAATAACCAGATTTCAAAACCTCCCCAATAGGACCACACCATTTAGAACACCTTCATATTACGACCTTCACTCATTTTAAACTATAAACCTCACTTTTAAGATTCCCAAATAAAGCACTCATTATTCAGACAACCTTCATATCCAGACCACCATTGTTTGTAAATTCAGATTTGATGTCTCGCTGCCCATTAGTTATCAATAATAGTGCCAATCAAGTAAAACTGAATTTCAAATTTTAACACGATCTTTTTTTTTGTCTATACATTTATAAACAAAGAACAAAAATACTGTTGTTAATTAGCCGATATACAACGGTATTATTTTAGGTCCGTGTTTCAGGCTGTTCTGATTCAGCGGAAGTAAACCGGCTACTGCACATACTAAAAGTAACAAACACTTTAACCCTTTTAATTTGTTGTTGATCATGTTAGAATCAAAATAAAATATGAAATACCGTCATATATCGGCTCATAAACAACAGTTTGTCGTTCTGATGCTTGTTATTAACCACTTAGGCTTCCGGTTTATTCCTATGCATCAGAACTCTAAACCGTTGTAAATGAGCCGATATATACAACGGTAATTCATATATTTGTGTATTTTACTTCTTAATTTACTCATTGCAGGGCCAACATCATTGAAAGTTCCATATATGAGCCCAGTAGGAACTGTGAGTAAGTGCAAACATTTTCTTACAGTTATTTGTGTACTGAACATGAAAAGAGAAGAGCATTACAGACAGACAGTTTGTTTTGTATGTTGTTTTATTTCTAGACCTATTTTTAAAAAAAAGGCTATTTACCACAGATCAAAACTTGTTCTCATTGTAATATAAACAGTAGGAATACCTTTATATAATACTAGGCTAATTTAATCAGAGACCCGACATGCGAGAATCCCGTAGAAAATTGTTGGCCAGTTGTGGGCCAGTTTGTACTGAAAAGAATCTTGCACATGTTTTCATCTTATTAGAAACGTTGTTTACACAAATGTCATACATTCCCTTAACTTGTTTCATGAAAGTTTAGATCTATATGACAAATAATGTAAGATCCTTTATAAATAATTAACAATAAAAATGCAAGACTGGAATTTATCATCTAAAGTTCATGTGATGATTTGCTTTTTCCAGAACAGTGTGGTAAACAAGACAGTTACCGTTTC
>ENA-OREC01001515-OREC01001515.1-marine-metagenome-genome-assembly--contig:-NODE-1515-length-11872-cov-13.249852_pt1 | contig 11872 bp, 12 predicted proteins | sample MGYA00248626_ERZ508543 | MGnify/ENA primary metagenome ERZ508543 (study PRJEB26211, sample SAMN05518279) | marine metagenome | isolation source: Puget Sound, Washington, USA | host: Bankia setacea... | reverse complement strand
CTCATTCAGGTGTGAGAATTACAGTACTCATTTAGGTGTGAGAATTACAGTACTCATTCAGGTGTGAGAATTACAGTACTCATTCAGGTGTGAGAATTACAGTACTCATTCAGGTGTGAGAATTACAGTACTCATACAGGTGTGAGAATTACAGTACTCATTCAGGTGTGAGAATTACAGTACTCATTTAGGTGTGAGAATTACAGTACTCATTCAGGTGTGAGAATTACAGTACTCATTCAGGTGTGAGAATTACAGTACTCATTCAGGTTATTTATATACTGTAGACCTGTTTACAATCAATAACTCAATGTGCAATGTACAACTTTGATGACTAGATTTTTATCTAAATTTCAGTAGTACATGTTAGTGTTTGAGCGATATCTGAACGTTCACCCTGCTAAGAATTGAATTATTGTAATGCGTTTATTCCTGTTTTTTAAAACTCAATCCAATGTCTTTTATATATAGAATCTATACAAAATGTTGACAAGAAATGATTATAATGACACCCTGAACTCCATAGTTTATAAAATCATTAACTTTAAAACTATATTGGCATTATAATGGAAGGTAATTGGACATGATTATGTATACAGGTCTAACATTGTGGTGTTGCTGATAACTGTAATGTTTGTGTTGTGTGGTGGTGTTTATATTTAAAACTAAGTACTGGTATAGGTTTACAAAAACAACATAGTAATGGTTCTTGTAGACATGTGTATTTAACAAGACAAAAGTACTTACAAGTCTTGAGACAAAAATGTGAACAATTTGTTGTATATCTTGTGGTTTTTATTACTGCTGTAGTCTGTGGACAGATAATGATGTGCTTACTGTGTCTGTATCTTGCACTGTTTGTCAGCTTGATGTACGTAGAATACATGTTTAAGTACAGAGTAAGCTAATGACACAATTAATGTTATAACTATGTCAAAATAACACAATGTTTAATTATGTATCCTAGCTGCTTGTGTCCATGTAATTGTCTTGTTGTGTAGGATAGATGTGGTTCTACCAGCTGTCTGAGTACATCAGTGCAGATAGTTTATGTCATTTAAATCAGGCGCTTTAATTATAGTTCCTTGTATAACTAACTAAATAATGTTTCATATAAGATGCATAAAACTGCTGTCATACACTAGTGCAACAATTTGATTTAATATTATACTTTTGAATTCATATCATTCACAGAAGAAAAAAATATTCAGCTCATAGGCGATAGAAAAATGTTATTATTTATTATTTTAGACTATAGATATATTTAGAGTTACCTAGCACTTTAAATCATAATACAGCACATTGCATTTTGATGCTCTTAAAGTATTTCCTCTTTTTGTTTGAGGCACAACTCTGTACATTTGCATGAGTGTTCTCCCTTTTGGGTAGGTATTTTCATTGTTTACTAAGAAAACTACCATGTTTACTGTTTTATGTAGACATGCACATTCTGATTGGTGAAACACTGAAGCATTTTTTTATGTTATAGGAAAGTCTAATTTTATGTAAACATGGAAATATATAATTGTCCTTGACATTTGAGGAAACGCAATTTCAATTTTTTTACTCTATAGACATTATAAAAATACCTACCAACAAGGGAGCAAACATTTACAAACTTAAAATTTCATAAATAGGGAATTTGCTGTTTATATAAATGTGTTTTTAGCCTGTTTAAAACCTAAGTTGGGTTGTTTTCAGGGTGAGTTGTGTGTAATGCCGTCAGAGTTGGATGTACAGTTGGAAGTTGAGCGCCTGTCTGTACGAGACTATGCCAAGAGCATACAGGAGCAGGAAACACTGAGGGAGTCATACGATCATCATCCCGAACCACCCACCAGCAATGAGAGCCGCGAATCCAAGGCTACCAATGACTCTAAAGGAAAAAGAAAACACAAGTATGTACAAAGCAATCAAGTACTGTTTATAGTCTTTTATGTGATCTGTTGAGAACATTTAACAAACTGTCTATAATTTTAGGTAAGATTTTGAACAGAAAATGTTTCATATCAATTGCTATGGTCATCTTTCATTCATTGGTCTAATAAATCTTCTGTAAATTCTGGGATAGCAAATCTTTATGAAGACAAACCTATAAACCTTATCAAAAGATACAGGTAGTTGTCTATGTTATTTTTGTGTGTGTGCCTGTATTCATAATTTTGCTATTTCCCTTTCAGAGCTAAGCTACCAGACTACCTGTTAGATTTTGGTCATGTTGTGCTGGGAACCGTAAGAACCCATGTGATCACTGCAACAAACACTGGCTGGTTCCCTGTCTCATTCCAAGTTGAGCAGGAGAATGTGAAGGTGAAAGGTTTCCACGTTGAACTGGACCGAGTACGAAACCTGCCTGGATCGCCACATTACGAGACTGTAGACTTTGTGGTGAGCTTTGATCCAAGGGGAGCTAACCTACCACTGGGACCAATAGACTGCTTTGTACCTATTAATGTAAGTAGACACATCTAGAACATATAATCACTTTTTTTTCACAAAGTTTTGAGTTATTTGTGAGCATTTTCTTAGGACTGATATCTCACCTAGGTAGTACAAAGTGATCAATGGTAAAACAGTATAACATACAATTAATACACCTAGGAGTTTTAATGAAATGGTCCCCAGATATCTGTTCCCAGTATTTTCTGTTAATTTTGTTAATGTAATGCACTTTTTATCATTCAAACAAGGATATGTATGTAGCCTTTTATCTGCTGTGTTGGAATATATGTAATATGGATATTTGTCTTCCTCTGTAAACAAAAAACCCATCTCTATTGTATAGTATGTAAATCTTCTTACAAATATGTTTTTGTTAATTTTTTTAGACATAACAAACTTTTTTTTATATTAAAGCTTATAAACACCAACTATTTCTGTTTCCATAGATACTGAATGGTCCTCTGGTGATGATGCAGCTGAAGGCAAATGTGACGATGCCAGACATGCAGATATCAGACGACACGCTAGACTTTTGCGAGGTCCGCTGTGGCGAGTGTCGAGTGGTCATCGTGCAGCTTCACAACTACCAACAAGTGAAATGTAAATGGGATTCAACACCCACAGACAAAGAGAAGAATAAGGTAGGGTGCAGTGTTTATCAATATTCATGACAATAGTAGCCAGTTTTTATACAAAGAGAAGAATAAAGTAGCTTTTTATATATGATATTTATGAAAAAGGTAGCCACTTTTTAGGAAAACAATGGGAAATAGCGTAGACAAGTTGAGTATGTGTAATATGAAATTCATAATATGTATAATAATCCTAAGTGTGTTTCAATTCATAGGCTGTAAATGATAAATTTGTAATTATTCACACATTACTAGGATTGTTTCATATTTTTTGTTGTTGATTGGAGATTTATTAGAAAGGGTCAGAAGATCAATACAGATATGATCTCTACCATTGGTCAGTTTGTCATACTTAGGTGAACTATCAGTCCTAGGACACTTATCAAACGGCCTTTAACTCACTATGATTAACTCAAGCTTGCCTTTATTTTATGCTGCAACTATCAGAGGAGAAAAATTGAAGAGGTTAGATATGATAAATGCACAAGTTTGGTTCCAGTGTTTGGTTCCAGTGTTTGGTTCCAGTGTTTTTGTTCCAGTGTTTGGTTCCAGTGTTTGGTTCCAGTGTTTGGTTCTGTATTTATTTGGTTATTGCCTTTGATGTTATGTTAAATGCACAGTTCTCAAACAATGTCTGTTATGATTTGTTTTTGTTTTGTTGTTTTTTGTTTGTGAAGTAAGTTACTCTGGATATGGAATCTGCTCTTGTTTCTCTGCACTACAGGGCTAGCATCCTATTTCTCTCTGTGTTATGTCAATACCACTATCTCATACACTCTGCAACCTTAAAGCATGTACTTGCATAGTAAAACAAAAAAATTAAGAGTAAATTATAATTAAAAAATCAAATGCTGATGGGAGAAGCCTTATCACTGTTGTTTGTGATGCTACCAAAATGGCTTACTACAACATCATCTAGGTCCAGAATTGTTTAGTACTAATATAGATGGTTGTTTGATGTACCTATAAGTGTAGAGACTGACCACTGTATGAATACAAAACAATCAGGGCAGCTTGAGACCAGAATCTTTTTTTATTAAACAAACAAATTTCTCTATCATTTGATAAAAGATATCTAGCCAAATGGGACTGTACTCCTACCAAATCAAACAAAAGACTTGATTTAAAGGAAAATAGGGAATAGTCAAATAATCCATAATTTATTTTTATGTGCATGCTATTCTGTGTATGGAAAGTAACTCCTGCACATTTTACTCTCTATGATTACACAGGTGGACAAACATGTACCGATGCATCTACGAAGGAAGAACAAGCTTGAGAAGGCTAAACCTCGCCACTTTGAGATTATGCCACCTACTGGTACACTGATGCCTGGACAGAGACTTAATGTACAAGTCAAGTTTATGCCAACAGAAGAGGTACGACATGTGCTTATCTGTTACTTATCTCTCCTTGGTATCAATAACACTATGTATTTCGTCATCTACGATATTGCTTGATTTTCATATAATTTTACAGGCAGTTTATTACATTTCAGTTACTTTTTAAATTTTCAATATTACATAGTTAACAAGTTTAATTTAGTGTTTCAATAGTTTGTACTCATCAAGTTGAATATAGTGTTCCAATATAAAATACTTAACAAGTTTAATATCTTGTTTCTTAATGTTAAATACTTAACAATTTAAATATAGTCTGTGTTTTGATATTAAAAACTCCATTTAGCTTTGTTTCAAATATTTCTTCAAACTTAATCATGTCTAATATTTGCTGTTTCAGAAATTCTATGAGCAGCGTATACCTATTCGTATAGCTCAGAGCAGCCAGAGGATTCTGTTGCTGTGTCGAGGTCAGGGGTCAGAACCTAGGCTAGACTTCGACCAGAACATGCTACAGTTTGGTCCCATTCTACCACACAGCGTCGGAGATGAGAAGGAAGTTATAGTCAAGAACCCATGTGCCTTCCCCATCGAGTTCTATAACCTGGAATTTGACTCACAGTACTTAGAGGAAGAAAAGGTTTGTACTTTAGTTTTGTTTCTTGTTTAATTTCTATGTTATCTGGTTGATATATCAAGATTAAACGCATCACTGTTTGCTAAGTACATAACAGGTTTCTGCCAACAAATCTCTCTGCCATTATTTGTTAAAAAATTGTAAATTAACAATTAAAATCTTTATTCTAGTATTTAATTGGATTTTTGTTTTGAAGTTAATAGCTTTTTATGTGTATCATTTCTCTGACCAGGTGTTACGATTGATGAAGGGTTATGATGAGTACAACACAATACTGTTACCTCCACGTCCAACTGGTGATAAGTTACCTCCAGAGCTGATGGATTATTACGAGGAACAGATCCGTAGAATGGAGGAGTCAGAGAAAGCACGTAGAGAGGCTGAGGAGGCTGAGGAAACTGCTAGACGGGAGGCAGAAGAAGGTAAGGTGCAAGATTCTGTAGCACGAGGTTGAGTAGAAAAAACATAACATAGTAACATTGGGGAAATTGATTATAGATTTGAATAATAGCATAACCAGACTGGTTCCTGATTGTTGAATTTAGATTTAATAAAAATGCTGTTCATTGTTTACCCACTGCTATAGAGTTTTGAAGTGTGTGTTGTTATTTGTTATAGGTGATGGAGAGGAGGGTGGTTCAGACAAGACAGAGCCAGGTCAGACAGCTGGTACAGACACAGCTAGATCACGTGCAGAATCTCTCGTAGACAGTACAGAAGGCATGGATGATTCAAAGTCTAAACAAGAGTCAGATGATGGTATGCATTTATAAACAATAATGAATTATAATATCAGATTCTTTTTAAAAGTGACATAAGAAATAGTCTATTCAGTAAAAAAGAACTGTGATAATATGATTCCAAATATTTACAAGGCACGTTTAGTCTTTATACTATATACATTGAAAAACCTATAGCTTTGGTTGGTTAGAGAAATTACAGGAAAGAATAGCATAACGAAAACTGTGCAAATAGATGTGTCTGCCAATATTTAAGTTATCGTTACATAAAGATCTCCAATTTCTGTTATTTTAAGGTAAGGACACTTCCAGCAGTGTGGGTGTAGGTGAGATGGAGATTACGCCTGTGTCTAAAGCTGTGGCCAGACATCTGGGTATTGACCTGTCACCGGAAGGCAAGGCTGCCCGTAACAGACGTGGTATAGCAGTTATTGTACATGGAGCACCTTTCTCTGGTAGGTCGGGGGAATCTTACAGTGACAGTTTATGAAGTAGAATAGACAAGTTTTATATTAAACCGCCTGAAAGCCCAAATTATAAGAATGAAAAATAATGTTCTAACAGCTCTAGAATCCGTAATGTAAATGTCATCTACACACCTGTTGAGGAAATAGTTAATTCCAGACATTTATCAGATGTGCAAAAACAAAAGTAAATCACTTTATATCTGTTGTAACTCTGTAACCAACGTACAATCATTACTATCAGTCTCTTGTAAAATGGATGGAGTGAGTTGATATAACTTGTTGATTTACAGGAAAGACTACCACTGCTATTACACTGGCAAAGCACTACGAGGCTGCTTTACTGAGTTTAGACAATGTAGTGCTGGATGCTATACAGTTGGGTAACACATCGGCAGGTCTGCGTGCACGGGAGTTATGTTCTGAGGCTGCTAAGAAGCGAATGGATGAGGTACGAGCAATGGAAGGAGAGGAAGGAGAGAAGAAGGCTGCTGGTGGACTCAGTGTAGAAGCAGTGGCTGCACATACACAGGGAGCAAGTAAGTGTACTCATCTACAAGTACACATGCACTTAATCAATGTAGGAATTACAAGTAAAACAATTGAAATAACTATTTATAGATTATATACCTTACATATCTTTTTCTTTGGTAGTTTTAAATCAAGCTTTTATTCATTGATACAAAGAACACAGGATGTTTCATCAAAAACATGTAACAATAAATCCAGTATTTGTTTAAAAGAGAAGACATTCAGTTACTGTGCATTTGGTTTTATGTGTGAGATATTTACTTTCTAGAACTAGTGACATAGTTCTTGATTTACAGTTAATATACCTTGTGATTGGAAAAGTTCAAACCTTTTCAAATACAAAAAGATTGTTTATGCCAGTTATAGGAGAAACTGTTTATGTTAATGTTAAAGTTCTAATGTTTCACCAAGTTACTATAGTTACAGATAAACATGTAAAACAAATTGGACACCTGCAGGGGGTTACATTCTCCTTGTTGTTTTGCCAAGCTTTTTAACTTTCTGTTGTCTTAATACAAACACAAAACACTTGCTTGTCCAACAAATGAACCTTGTCTCAGGTAAATCTCAAGTGGTAATTGCCTGTTACTGTTTTGTCCCTTCAATCACCCAGAGTTCTCAAATATTCCAAATAGCATTGGGCCTGCTTTTAATTCAATTCAGTTAAATATTGTGAGCATATTTACCTTGAACCGGCAACACTCTGGCAGAAATGCTGTAAAGAAAAAATCTACTGATACAGTTAACAATATCAAATGAAATCTACATCTGAAAGTGGGCTATTTGAGAACTCTTGATTCACATTATTTCACAAACTGATGGATATTTTATGCCACTAATAGCCTGCTTAGTCTCACAGTGAAATCCTACCTTTGTGAATTGAACTAACATAAAAATGGACATTGACTTTAACAAAATTATAAACTAGTAACCAAATTAAGCTTTATGTGGCTTTATTTTTAGCTAGGAAATAATTTTATATAAAACATGTGTTTGTTGTCTTGGTTTTGTGTTTTCTCTAACAACCAAATAAATGTTTTTTTTAATATAATTTAATTCTGCGTAGTCATGACAATACTGCTTACATGGCTTTGTACCTCATTTTTGCTTGTCAGTCAATTATTGTCAGCTTTGTCAGTATTGCTAACATTTTCTAACTCTTGATTAATTGAATTGTTTGATGTCTACTAGTGTTTGCCTTCCTAAATCCATACAGTCAAGAAAATACAAGACTTACACGTACCTGATAACTGTTTACTTTACACAGCTATTACAAAGAGAATGTAAATGTATTGTAAAATGTATTAAAAAATGCAATGTACCCCTGGTAAGAGTTCAAATTTATATCAGTTGTACGAATGTAAAATGATCAGTATTTTCATTATCCACAATTATGAACCCCCTTTGCACAAGATTTGGGATGTTTTAGATGATATATAGAATGAGTCATCAGAGTAACTTTCTCCTTGCACTATATAGCAGTCTATGCGAAATCTTCATACCACAGGACAATCTGACTGATAATTTCTAAATTATGACCTGTCATGGCTAATTTTTACCTGTCACATCATTGAATATAGAGCAAAATTTGCCAAAAGTCATTGTGACAGGTAAACTCAAAATTTCTACCAGTCGCAGACAAGTTTTGCCTGACATTGACCTGCGACAGACGAGGTTTTGCATAGACTGATATAATACAGCTGCTACTAGAACTGTTCACATGGTTACAGAGTTTAAGTTCTTGCTCTGTCATAGCATGCTTTGTTCCTTGTTTAACATGTCTTGCACTAATGTGATCCCAAAGAGTATGCTTGTGAACTTTGTCTTTTACTGAAACCATAACAGAAACAGTTTAAAATTAATTTAAATGCCTTTCACTTTGAATTTGGAGATGTTTTACATCTTAAACAGATGGCCTTCTATTGATAAGCCATTTCATTATATTTTCCTGAAAACTTAAAATTTACAAAACAGACAATAACAGTTAAATATTGAAACAATCTCAACATTATACTGTACTATTTGTTTTGTATGGCGACACAGCTAGCCTCATATTGATATTTTCCATGCAAAGTTCACACGTATATGAGATCAGCCTTGGTGTGCAGTTTTTTACTCACCTGTGTTTGGATGTGTCACCTTTGACCTTTTTGTGACCCCTCAGCAGGTGGCCAATCAGTAAGCACCGCCCACTCCATCGTGAGCAATCGTAAAACGAGTACCATTACAGATCCAAGGGGCGCCAAGGAAAAACATGGCAGCATGGCGGGAGGCAAGACAATTGTGAACTCTTCCATTGATGGAGCAACTGGAAGTCAGGTGGGTACTTGGTGAAACTTTTCTCCCCACTTTCCTCCGTGTAATTAGCTAAACTTATAGATTTACAGATTGCCAATTAAGCCAGTTCATGAATTCATTTGTTAGAATTATATAAAGTTTTGCTTACATAGGTTTGTAGAACTCATGTAGACTAATGTTGTGACTTTTGGTGAAATACCTTAAATATACTAGTTAACCTTTTGATACCAAACTTTCAACTGTTTTGTACCTTTTACCTGTATTATAATCTAATTAATGTTGTTTATGTTATAGGAGAGTAGAAATCAAATATGCTAACTTTAATATATCAATGTAGAATAAGCGCTAAGTAATATAGCAGCCATTAGAAACCTTTTCCACAAATATTGTAAATCTATTTATTTGTCCACTTCATTTTGTCTGTATTTTGTGAAGCACACTTTTTGATATTGTGATAGCCTGTTGACATACAGTTTTATGACACCTTTACAGTAGATTGTATAAAACACTCATTATCTGCTTTCATCACAAATTATAGATATCTTTTTGTACAAACCAACAATACATGTACCAAACGATAGAACACAATTCGGCAAGCATCATAGCTTTGTTAAATTTACCTGAGAAATGTGGTTAACCATCTCTCAAAGCTTGTATGCTTGAGCCAGTAATGAAATTGGAAAGTCAGTCATACATGAAGAGTGTAAAAAAGAAAGAAGAAATTTAAAATGGTTAATGTGGTTAAAGTGCATAGTAAACAAAGTGAATGCTGTTGTTGCCATGTATTAGGAGGTATAAGAGGTATTGAGTAGAAGTATGACCCATATGCACCGAAGCTACAGTATATTGACCAATTCACTGTTGTCCAAAGTCTGCAATAGTTTGTAATAGTTTGCTCCCTTGTTGGTAGGTATTTATATAATGTGTACATAGTAAAAATGTTGAAATTGTCTTTTCCTTAAATGTCAAGGACAATCATATATGTCCATGTTAACATAATATTAGACTTTCCTATAACATATAGAAACACTTAAGTGCTTTGTCAATCAGAGTGTGCATGTCTACACCAAACAGTAAACATGGTAGCTTTCTTTTTGAAAATAATGAAAATACCTACCCAAAAGGGAGAGCACTCATGCAAATGTACAGAGTTGTCCCTCAAACCAAAAAGAGGGAATGTAAATTAAGGGTACTGTATGCATTTCTTGTAGGTTACAATTCCCAAGCATCACTCAGGCCAGGTTAGCCTTCAACTACAAACAAATTGAACCTGTTGTTGTGTTATAACCTAATGTCACTTTGCCAGGCAGCTAGTATTGTAAAGTAGTTGGTTAGGATTATCTGGGAAACTTGAAACTTTGTATGATATGTGGCTAGCTTATTGGGGTTATTTTGATTTTGGAACGTAGTCAAAACTGCAAAAATGTAAATTGTAGAAAACTTAAAATCACTCAAACTTATAGTATTAAATGTAAAGAGATTTTGATTGTTTAAGTACATTAGGGCACTATGTGAACAAGTCAGGACATGTATCATCAACAATTGCTCATGCATAGAAATAGGACGTTTAACTTTCACAAATATTTATCAGTCTCTTTAATTTTTTAATGACTGTAGAACTGAAACAAAATTAAAGGGAAGAGAGAAGAGATGTATCACTACTAGATGCCTCGCTGTTTATGTTACCTGCTTTCACAGTTGTTTCACATGTTGCTGTTAATTCAAAGATGACAACCAGAACCAGAAATCTAATACTGTTTACCAGTTGCCAATATTGCTAACACGTTTAGTGATAGTCTGCTATTAAAATCAGTAAAAGTTGTACTTAGTTTTTGAATTTTATGACAAGCTTTTCAATTAAAAAAGGGTTTTCAGTTAACTTACTGGTCATTTGTTGGAGGGAAAGATACATTTGTAGAACTGTAAACGATAATAAAAATCAAATAAAGGACTGTTTTAGCTAAATCTTTATATGAATATATCAGTAATCGTCATCTGATGAAATTCCCTTAGTTTATCTGTGCTATTGAATACTCCTATCATTTCCTTCTGATGCTGTTAAATTGATCATATAAAAATGGTATGTGTGTATTTAAATGATACTTGTGTCTCTGTTCCAATACAAGGTGTTAATGGCAGAGAATCACTATCACCTGTATAAAATCATGTTCCTATATTGTGTGTTCAGTTCGGCAGTAAGTCGCAGATTTCCACGGACCCAGTTGTCCCCCTTGGTCGACCTCGCAAGAACACGTTACACGACATACACGAGGCCATCTTCATACCTCCGCCACCACCAAAGGTGCTCCGGCACTTGCACCATCCGTAGTTCTAAATATTGTGTTTGTAGATAGGCAGGGAAACACATCCAACAAGTTTGCACTGGTTTCATAGAGTAGATTGAGGAGAGTACAATGCACATTGATGGGTGGGGTTGGACACACAGTTAATGAGGTGGGTGGGGCTGGATGCACAGTTAATGAGGTGGGTGGGGATGGACACACAGTTAATGAAGTGGGTGGGGTTGGATGCACAGTTAATAAGATGGGTGGGGTTGGACACACAGTTAATGAAGTGGGTGGGGTTGGATGCACAGTTAATGATGTGGGTCGGGTTGGACACACAGTTGATGAAGTGGGTGGGGTTAGACACACAGTTGATGAAGTGGGTGGGGTTGGACACAAAGGTAATGAGGTGGGTGGGATTAGACACACAGTTAATGATGTGGGTCGGGTTGGACACACAGTTGATGAAGTGGGTGGGGTTAGACACACAGTTGATGAAGTGG
>ENA-OREC01001514-OREC01001514.1-marine-metagenome-genome-assembly--contig:-NODE-1514-length-11885-cov-11.170054_pt1 | contig 11885 bp, 9 predicted proteins | sample MGYA00248626_ERZ508543 | MGnify/ENA primary metagenome ERZ508543 (study PRJEB26211, sample SAMN05518279) | marine metagenome | isolation source: Puget Sound, Washington, USA | host: Bankia setacea... | reverse complement strand
TAAAATAAAATAAATTGAAATAAATTGTACTCGCTGCGTATTACCATAAAACAGCATTTTATAAATGAAACGTTCGCTTGTAAACACGTCAAACAAGTGTTGCGATGCGCAACAGGGCGTAGTATTATGTCGACAACGCATCCGACAGTTTGGTTTATTTTGGGTTGGACGATATTTAACGAGGGGGCTTATAAGACATTTAAGTCAATCTTCCATAAGGCCCTCAATTTATTTTAGTTCGATTGTGAAATCACGCTCGAATACGTTCTTTGAACCAATCAGTACTAAGCAATAAGGGTAAAGGTTTTTGCTCAAGGAAACAACGGGGCCTTTGATGAGGCTCGAACCACGACGTCCACAGTACGAGTCAGACGTGCAACCCAATGTCAAGCAGTCCGTTAGTGGTCGCTTTTTAATCAATCTCTTCAGACAGTAAGTCACTAGTACATTGTTTTACAAGAAGTAAATACTGTAGAGTATGCAACCCTTTGATTGTAAAGAGCGTCTTCGTGCATGTTTATAATACATGGCTGTCCAGTTATATTGATTATATAGTTGTAGCATTAGTCAAATAGGATATGGTGGTGACGAAAGTGATGGAAACATACAAATACTTATGTATACTAGTAAACGACATTCGCGCGGTGTTAATTCCGCCGTCTAGAAGCACCGCTGCCTCTTTGTGGTCGGTGCTTCATCTGGGACGCTTCTTGGATGGTCCTGCAGTAAAACCATACTGTAACATTAGTTATTGTTTTATGAAGGAATGATATGCATAAACAGCCACTGAGTTTGCCTAAAGTTTAAGCTGGTATAAAATTCACTGTTATGATCTTTTTTCTTTCTTTGCCGAGAATAGAAAGCTCTCTTGCTTGAGTTCAAGATATATCATAATTGTATCGAAATGCTTTAGGTGAAAACTTACGATCACTCGTTGAAGGTCCTGGCATATCAGTGAAGTGACGTTTTGGTGATGTTTGGCCCTGTGTATCCTCAAATAGCATGTATGAAGAATGTGAGGGTGCTGGGCGGTCAAAGATATCAGTGAAAAGTGTCGGAGAAATCTGAATCATCGGCTACATAGTCGTTGTGTACATAATACGTTGTGTTGATGTTGAATCAGAACGTTGTCCACATCACGACGTGTTGCCTATCAACAGTATTTAACCATATCTGTTTTCCATTGAATATGGAATTGCACGCACAACACTTGTCATTCTTTTCATATGTATGCATGGAATAAAAGCAGCGAAAGGCGACGTCTCATTCAGAACAGTGTTCATTAAACGTTTCCTGCAACACGTAATTATTCATGCTCGTATAGTTCAGTATTTTCTGTACTAAATCTGACATAAGGTTACTAGCCTTGGGCACACACGACGTGCTAATACATGTGTCTGCTAAACCAAGGCAAAGGTATTCGAACAAACCCACAGTGTATTCACTCCCTAATAGTCACTTGTGTAAAGTTTCGTTGGCTGAGGATACTGACAAGAACACGCTCACAAACTTGTGTCTACAGACAAATGGACAGATATTTTCTGTGAAATACCTTAACTTTAAAACAACTCAACACTCGTTTTCTAAGATCCTACAATGGTCTGGATTGTTGGATATAAAGATGCGCCTGGTGTTGGCCGGTCAGGCATATTTACAGCATTGTCCACTACATCTGTTATATAAAACATGGGCATGTATCAATTAACCCTCTAACATCGCTATGTTACAGTGCTCTCTCCCATAACGGCACGATTGACTCTCGAGCGTTTTTTCTATTCAAAAGTACCTCTCTATAACAACACCTGTCGATAACGACGAACAACTCCTCGATATGTCTCCCTAACATTAGCATTTACCTCCTCCTATCGGCACCACTATATCGGTTATATTCCTTCAACGCTAACAGTTGTGTACCTACTTGCAAAAAGTACCCGTATGAAACAGGGAACCAGCAGATCTGAAACTGAAATTATAGACGCGATAGAAAAATTGCAACTTGATAACAAAGTTGTCAAAAAAAAATCAAAAGTGATTGTTAAACATTGCCCAATGAACGTGTCAATAATAGAACATTTTAATAGTGGTTATCCGGAACTCGGCTCCGCGTGAATGAGTTTTTCCAATACCGAGTCACGTGATGTAGGTACAAACAAATGGCTGAACCATAAACAAATGTTATCGAGGCAGAAATGCCCATAAAAAGATGTGCCTGGGGTCGATGTAACAGTGATAGTCGGTATAAAGATGCCCCGCACACGCAGTATGTTACATTTATTTCCTTTCCAAAGCCAAAAACGAACTTCGATAAATGTATGTTGTGGGTGAAACTACGCGGACGGTCATTCGAGCAGTTGAATGCATCACTTATTAAGCGCCATACACACTACATGTGTTCAAAGGTATTTAGAAATAAACTGTGCTGTTCACATACTTAAACATATGTATAGTCATTATGATTGTTTTAATGCAAATAATTCGGTAACATTCGTTTTGATGATATTAAATTACCCCACCCATCTATATGCATTTAAATTGACAACATCCGTCATCGTCTGAAAGATTATTGAAACTTTTACCGATAGTAAGATATTTTTCACAGAGTGATTAATTTTATATATATATGTTTAAATTTATGTTGTTGTTTTTTAGAGTTAAGAAGTAAGACGGTCTTAAGTAGAAGTAAGATGGGTCATTACAGGCCCAAGGGCCCATACGCACTTAAAATGTGTCCGTTTTTTATACAAATGTGAATAATAGTTCTTAATTCTACATACATCAAACTCTCGTTATGCGTATTCAAAACATGGCTTTATTGATATTTCAGCATGTTCTTTGTTTGTGAAAATCCGACAGCAATATGGAGCATAACACTTCTGTTTAATATCCCCATAGCCCAAGTGTGTAGAGATTTTACATGTGTCAAATTATTATACCAGTGCTTGAAACCATTGTTTTGGCCATCAAAAATGTTGTGAAAGAAATGTTGTCACTTTCCATGTCTAATTATGCAAATACATTGACTGCACTGAATATTATGTACAAAAACCTGTAAAACATGTGGCTCAAAGACTTACCTGGTATAATTACAAACATGCAAATACATTCAAATAGTTAGTTGCTATATCTCCAACAGGAACTATCACCTTTGTTTCTAATCTGTACAGTGGATCCGTTTCTGATGTGTCAATTGTTAAAGAATCCAAGTTGATTGACCGATTTGAGCTAGGAGATGATATGATGGCTGGTAGGGGTTTCAATATAAGACAATAGTTACTACCTAAAAGGGCCACACTGGATAACCCTGCCTTCCCTCATGGAAAAAACTCTTTCAAAAAAAGCTCTATGCAAATTAAGAAAAAATGCTAGTGTGCGCATACATGTAGAACGAGCTATGATGCGTATGAAAACATTAAAAAATATCTCAGAAACAATTCCTATTAAACTGAGATATCTCCTTTAATTACCAGGAGTGTTGCTATACTTTACTATATGTAACTATGTAACTTGCAGCGTACATTAGCTTAAATCAATTAGTGTTTGTGCTAAGTAACAATTTATTGAATATATACCATGTATTTCTGTTTGTTATCAACTTGATGCATATGCACAGGAAATCCAAATAAAAAATAAAACAAAGCCAACACAAGTGAATTTCAGCAAATCTTAATAATCTTTTCCATCAGAAGTTCATTTGGTTTGTATTTATAGAATGATTATGATAGTATATTGTCCACTGTGAAGATCATGCTTGACAATGTAATATATCAATTATTTAATTGACTACATGATAAAGTGAGAACAAGTCAATCATGTATTCAAAGGTTCTGTACAAATATCATTGTTTTCTATTTATACTTGACAATGTATAAATTTGTTTAGTTGTGACAATTCTAAAAGCAAATGTAAATGTATAATACTGATCAAGGTTTTGTTTATCGTTTTAAACAATAGAATAGTGTGTCGGTCATACTGTTTTAATTTACACAGGTAACAGCCTCTTTAAGAAGAGGGAACTAGCTGTGTGCATAAAATGACGTCAGTTCGGCTCTACATTGTTTCCTGAAGTCATCATTGAAATCTATGTCTACACAGTGAATGAATGCCATTGTGAGTGTAATTAAAATACCAGAACACAGTTGCTTATGCCTGTAACAGCCATCTGACCTTGGATTTGATAGTAATAAGGATGAGATGTCTTAAGAATTAAAATGCCATCATTAGTTTGTACACAAATTGAAGACATTTTTAAAGCTGTTCTTAGGTGAAAACCTTTGAACTTGAAGGAACATTTGACTTCAAGTAAAAAATCTCCCACATATTCTACAGTCTATAATTCCATCTGGTGAGCACCCCAATAATAAACATGGGTCATCTTTGCACAAGACAAGGCCTGGAATAATACCAAAAGTTCCTATATTTTGCTTCTATAAATATAACAATTTTCCTTCTAACCAAGTGCCCACGTTCTGTTTTGTGTGAGAATGATTTATATCAATTACAGACTTCCTTGTCGGTGATGGAGGGAACCACGATATCGAGGATTGCGCTAGATTTCAGCCAAATTATAACTATGAATGGGTGGATATATATTGTACTGCCTTTTGTTACTCAGTATGTGAAACACCATAAGTGTACGTGCAATGTTTAAAGGTTAAATTGTTGGTCCCTCAAAATTAGTGTCACAACCTTTTAAAATCTATCTTTATTTATACTGTGAGAATTGATGCGCTTGTGTAATTATTGTTTGAAGACAAGTGCTTATATATTGATCTGTTTGAAAATTAACTGTACCTATTGTGTCGGTATAACTTGTTAACAGTCATTTGAAACACTTGCCACTCTTAGATCAACGGGTGTATACGATACAAATGCCAACTTATGTATACTGTAACTATGATAGCTACACCCCAACATTGTCAGTATAATTTCACTAATCTTAGAAAAAAAGTTAGTGTTTCAAATCTTGACAGTTCGCAATCATTACTTATGTCCAACTGCTCTTATACACATTTTAGTTAAATGGTTCACATAATAAGGTATGTCACTGTTACAGGTATAAGATGTATCTTAACGTGATAACTTCAAATGCATGTATTTCTGGGAAACAATCTACACGAAGGTGCGTCAAAGCCGGCGTGCTCCAGAGCTCTGTCCTCGGTCTGATATTATCTTTGATCTACATCAATGGTTTGCGCTTATAGGTTCACTTGCTGACAAATTTACAGGCGACGCGACGCTGTCAACTCACAACTGCTGACATATTTACAGGCGACGCGACGCTGTCAACTCACAACTGCTGACATATTTACAGGCGACACGACGCTGCCAACTCACAACTGCTGACATATTTACAGGCGACACGAAGCTATCAACTCACAACTGCTGACATATTTACAGGCGACACGAAGCTGTCAATTCACAACTGCTGACATATTTACAGGCGACACGACGCTGTCAACTCCCAACTGCTGACATATTTACAGGCGACGCGACGCTGTCAACTCCCAACTGCTGACATATTTACAGGCGACACGACGCTGTCAACTCACGCGTACGTCTTTGGATGGGTGGCGTCAAGTTTAACACATGTCCATACTCTCTGGTGTATCAACATTGATGTGTATGGCAATTCAGTATGTTTTACTCGAGATGATATAAATGTTTTAGGTAGTTAATTTTTAGGTTATGGTTGATACATTATCGATAACATGTTTTAATCTGATTGTTACACATGTATTGGAACAACACTGTGCTGTATTTAGAGATATATTGGTATATTACAAGGGAAGTAACTCAAATATACAAACACGTTGACTCAATTTGCAGTTTATGGCAATACTTTAGATATATGTGTTTTACAATACAATTATTGATGTACCGACATATCATGTTCAAAGTTGTGTTATACATATATAGAAGTTGAATATGACAAGTCGATAATAGCGTACATGTTAACCCAGTAAATACGTTTAATAAATTTACAAAGTACACATGTAAAACCAGTGTAAAGTGTTCAACGCATACTTTAGCACAGAACAAACTTATTCGTACAACCACATTTTAGTTTTACATATTTACAAGAGTACGTTAGATCTGTATGAGTTGTATTATACGGACAGGAAATATGAAAACGTAAAGTGTTACATGTATGCATTGTAATAATACTAACAAAAACACAACATATGGATATTGAAATGTCATATTTTACTAATAGCTACTTGGCGATGCGTAATTCAATTCATACAGAAAACACAGATGCAGACGCATGTCCCTTCAAACTAGTTCAACCGTAAACCAACAATATAACTAAGCACGGCAAAGTGACGATAGCTAGAAATCAAGCATTGAGCTGCAGCAACACTTTCAATTTTCAATTCTACCCTGAAATAGGCCAGGTCATCATTAATCCCAGATTAACGCACCAACTACTAATGTAGAAACTATCATTGGCTGTATATGGGAGTACACTATATTTGGACTAGGTTAAATGTCACGGCTCAGTGCTCGTTGTCCACCAATGTAACTTTTATCGACAAAGTAAATATGTGGTGTGTGTTTAAATGTTTATCAGTACAAGACGTAGCCATATGACTGACCTGTTTAACAATGAACATTATGTTTGACGTGTCGGAAGTAAAACATAACTGTATATAAAGTGATCACCTCAGAATAAAATATCATTATTGTATAAATAATCATGTAACTAACACATGCATTGCGCTGATTTTACGTCGACAACACTTCTCACGGTGGATAAACGTTGAAGTAAATTACGATATTTCACACACCATGTACCTATGTGAAATACAACTAACAACCGTCCACTTGTAGCCAATCATGGAGGCAAATACTGGACAATCAGCTTTTGGATACACGATCAAGGACACACTTGCATCAAATTCTGTAAATGATATATGCCATAATTATGTTACTAGACCGGTATCGTGACTTTTTTTACTTTTTTTAAACAATATATACGTTGTTCTTTCTTCAACATCAGTATAGTAGTTTGCATAGTTATTAAGATGTAAATCACTTTGGCATTGCTTATATTGGTTCTATACTCCATTCTGATATTTATCACTACGGTTATTAATTGAATTGTTTGTGATTATATTAAAGGAGAATTGAGGTTTTATCTCAGTTCGCTGTATAGTAATGGTGTTTATTGGGGTATCGTTTGATTTGTTAACGCCAAGAAAAGCTTCCCATTTCAAAGGGCGTAGTAGGCAATTGCACATGTATATTAGTTATGACTTACAAACTGTCGCTACTCACCTGTAAATTCAGCTTGTTGTAAAGTATCACTCAAGACCCACGTCCCAGTTGTATTTTGATATACCAACCCCATCCACCATGTTTCCGTGTGTGTACCTGTTTTAATAGCACATACTTTAGTCATATCAATTTGATTGTATACTGCTAATGATTCTGTTATTTACTTGTGTCCATTGTCATTTTGAGCGAGTCGGTCGGTCGGTAGGTCGGTGGGTTAGCCAGTCAGCCATCATGTGCGTTATTCACTCATTTAGACATGTAAACGTTGAGTGAATATAATCGTAATTAATTGTATAAAAAAATATTAATTTAGATAAAGTACTTTTTCGAAGCTGTAGGTGGTATTTGATGAAGTCACTCTCTTCTACATCGGTGACGTGTACCAGATAACCGTTGCGTTGACGACAGTACGACTGTAAAAATGTAAATCAGCACACTTATGTTGCAATGAGAAATCACACACACATTGCAATGATCGACGTATACTTTAAACGCCTTCTAGTAGATACGGGTGCTCAAGACACCATTTTAATACAAATGTATGTTGTTACACTACATCATCATATCACATACACGTTTTGATCTATTTGTCAATTAAAGTAAAGCATGTTTTAACCAATAGCTACTTGCTTGAAATTTAAAAAAATATATTAAAAAATATCGCATTGTACAGTGGCACGATTGGATGGTTCGCGTCACTGTACACTACAAATGGCCACATAATCAATTAACGTTGATTCAAAAAACAGCTCGACAAGCGATAGTTTCGAGTTAGGCTAATTCCGCTCCGCAAATCTTCTAATTATCTTACGCCCACCACAGTTCTGTGTACTAGTTAGGAATACTTACACAAGGAAACAACCCATATGCGATATAGTTTAAACCGTCATTGAACTACGGTATTAGTAACATAAAAGGAAAACCTAACCTACCTCAGCGTCCACAAAGGTCAGTTGCTCTGTGACAAAAAGGTAGCACGATTTTCTAAAACCAATCCAGCCATTCAAACACCTAGGAACTTGTCAAAAGAAAACACCTTTAAGCTTACAACCAAAACAAGTGTAAACGATATGAAACTCAACTATAATATTCATATTTTACCACATCTGGGACATATACCACAATACAATGTAAATTGTCCTTGTTATTTTTGTATAGTGTTATAGATATGCATTATGGCTTTTTAAAGAACTGACTAATATCAACGATGGTGTAAGTAATGTACAACCAAAGCAAACCAAACTACATAAACATTCCTTATCAAGTTACAAACCTTTTCTATATACTTTAAATCCGGATGGTCCGATCGTCGATACAGAAGGTTCGATTGTCGATACAGAAGGTTCGATCTCCGATACAGATGGTTCGATCGCTATAGCAGACGGTTCGATTGTCGATACAGATGGTTCTATCACTGGGACAGAAGGTTCGATCTCCGATACAGATTGTTCGACCGCCTGTGCAGATGGTTCGATCGCCGTTACAGATGGTACGATCGCCGTTACAGATGCTTCGATCGCTGAAACAGACGGTTCGATCGCCGATACAGATGATTCGATCGCCGTTACAGATGGTTCGATCTCAGATACAGATTGCTCAACCGCCGATACAAATGCTTCGATCGCCAATACAGATGATTGGATCGCGGTAACAGATGGTTCGATCGCCGGTACAGATGGTTCAACCGTCGGTACCGAAGGTACGATCACTGGTTCTGGTGGTTCTATCGCCGATACAGATGATTCTATTGCCATAAAAGGTGCTTCGATCGCTGTAACAGACGGTTCGATCATCATTGTACATTGTTCGATCGCCGTTACCGATGCTTCGATCGCCGATACCGATGGTTTGAGCGTCGGTAAGGATGGTTCGATCGTCGATGCTGGTGATTCCATCGCTGTTGTTGATGGTACAATCGTTGATACAGATCCCTGTGTAACATTACTTTTTCCTGACAGCACACACTCTCTACTATCAGCGTTATAACCAATAGCTGTGCAAAGGTCTATCATGTCACATTTCACACAACAGTCAGTGATAGAGTCAGCAGTATGCGTGCCAAACGTCGCGGGTAACGCGGGTGAGTCTGCAATTAACTCAAAATGCGAATCAGCTTCGCACAAAGACATTATGTTTAAAACATACAGCAATGCTAATACACTCAGTACACACATTCTCCTCATCCCGTTCATCGGTATTTCCAAATGAATGTTACTGTCAAAGGCGATGCTATGTTTCATGAATCTGTGAAATGTTACGATTTTTATACCAGCCAAGTACATCAGCACGTGATTGTTAAATGCATGCAGAGTATTTTACGTGCCAAATGTTTATCCAATATCACATGTTGCAGGAAGATCGGTCGAGTAACAATTATGACCGGGTTTTTTCCTCAGATCAATTTGCATGACTAGTTACGGCTTTCCAAAATCAGATGAGGTGGCCAAAGACGTCACACATGTTATGGATGTTTGTACTAGGACACTTATGAGTTTATTGCTATTGTAAAACGTGATGTGAAAGCAAAACTCACCTCTTTTCTCATTACTTATCAATACAGAATATGATTAGTTTGTATTATACACGTATCTGAAATTGAGGATGACATTATGTATGGCATTGAGGATGGCATTGAGGAATGACATTGAGGATGACATTGAGTATGGCATTGAGGATGACATAGAGTATTGCATTGAGGATGACATTGAGGATGACATTGAGTATGACATTGAGTATGGCATTGAGGATGACATTGAGTATGGCATTGAGGACGACATTGAGTATTGCATTGAGGATGGCATTGAGGATGACATTGAGTATGGCATTGAGGATGACATTGAGTATGGCAATGAGGATGACATTGAGTATGGCATTGAGGATGACATGGAGTATTGCATTGACGATGGCATTGAGGATGACATTGAGTATGGCATTGAGGATGGCATTGAGGATGGCATTGAGGATGGCATTGAGTATGACATTGAGTGTGGCATAGAGTATGGCATTGAGTATGATATTGAGTAATGCATTGAGGATGACATTGAGTATGACATTGAGTATGGCATTGAGGATGACATTGAGTATGACATTGAGTATGGCATTGGTGATGACAATGAGTAAGGCATTGAGGATGACATTGAGTATTGCATTGAGAATGGCATTGAGGATAACATTGAGTATGGCATTGATGATGATATTGAGTATGGCATTAAGGATGACATTGAGTATGGCATTGAGGATGACATTGAGGATGACATAGAGTATGGCATTGAGGATGACATTGAGTATGGCATTGAGTATGACATTGAGGATGACATTGAGGATGACATTGAGGATGATATTGAGTATGGCATTAAGGATGACATAGAGTATGATATTGAGTATGGCATTAAGGACATTGAGTATGACATTGAGTATGTCATTGAGGATGACATTGAGGATGACATAGAGTATGGCATTGAGGATGACATTGAGTATGACATTGAGTATGGCATTGAGGATGACATTGAGTATGGCATTGAGGATGACATTGAGTATGGCATTGGGGATGACATTGAGTATGGCATAGAGTATGGCATTGAGTATGACATTGAGGATGACATTGAGTATGGCATTGAGGATGACATAGAGTATGGCATTGAGTATGGCATTGAGGATGACATTGAGTATGGCATTGAGTATGACATTGAGTATGGCATTAATGATGACATAGAGTATGGCATTGAGTATGGCATTGAGGATGACGTTGAGTATGGCATTGAGGATGAAATTGAGGATGGCATTGAGGATGACATTGAGGATGACATTGAGCATGGCATTGAGGATGACATAGAGTATGGCATTGAGTATGGCATTGAGGATGACATTAAGTATGGCATTGAGTATGACATTGAGTATGGCATTGATGATGACATAGAGTATGACATTGAGTATGGCATTGAGGATGACGTTGAGGATGACGTTGAGTATGGCATTGAGGATGACATTTAGGATGACATTGAGTATGGCATTGAGGATGACATTGAGGATGACATTGAGGATGACATTGAGTATGATAGTGAGTATGGCATTAAGGATGACATTGAATATGACATTGAGTATGGCATTGAGAATGACATAGAGTATGGCATTGAGTATGGCATTGAGGATGACTTTGAGTATGGCATTGAGGATGACGTTGAGTATGGCATTGAGTATGGCATTGAGGAATGACATTGAGGATGACAATCATTATGGCATTGAGGATGACATTGAGTATTACATTGAAGATGACATTGAGGATGGCATTGAGTATGACATTGAGTATGGCATTGAGGATGACATTGAGTTTGGCATTGAGGATGACATTGAGTATTGCATTGAGGATGGCATTGAGTATGGCATTGAGGATGACATTGAGTATTGCATTGAATATGGCATTGAGTATGACATTGAGGATGGCATTGAGTATGACATTGAGTATGGCATTGAGTATGGCATTGAGGATGACATTGAGTATGGCATTGAGGATGACTTTGAGTATGGCATTGAGGATGACATAGAGTATGGCATTGAGTATGGCATTGAGGATGACATTGAGTATGGCATTGCGGATGACATAGAGTATG
>ENA-OREC01001513-OREC01001513.1-marine-metagenome-genome-assembly--contig:-NODE-1513-length-11891-cov-14.156086_pt1 | contig 11891 bp, 3 predicted proteins | sample MGYA00248626_ERZ508543 | MGnify/ENA primary metagenome ERZ508543 (study PRJEB26211, sample SAMN05518279) | marine metagenome | isolation source: Puget Sound, Washington, USA | host: Bankia setacea... | reverse complement strand
AAAAATGAATGAGGGTTGCTGACATAGTAAGACGTTTTTGTCATTTTCTTTTATGAAGGAGAGAATTTTGCTTCGATATAGTGGGTAATTTTGAACTTAAGAAAATGACTCCAAACTCCAATGCATCGGCAAAATCGATTATTTCTTACCTTTGAGTCTCTTACTGTACATTTGTATTTTCTTGACAGTGTAAAACAATATTATTTACAAACAAAAAAGCATGCAGTGACGTCATCGGAGCGTGCGCATAGCATAACGTGATATAAACAAAATGACTCCAAACTCCAATGCATCGGCAAAATCGATTATTTCTTACCTTTGAGTCTCTTACTGTACATTTGTATTTTCTTGACAGTGTAAAACAATATTATTTACAAACAAAAAAGCATGCAGTGACGTCATCGGAGCGTGCGCATAGCATAACGTGATATAAACAAAAATGGCGTTGAAATAGGTGAGCGTCAAAACAGGTGTCACGACGATATACTAGCTACTGTTAATTGATATAAGAGGGTATTTTAAGATGAAAAAATGAGGCGTTGGGGGGAGGGGGCGAAGGAGTTGATGAGTGTTTGTACCCTGCAACTCCATTATAACGCTGTGCTATATAACTCGGACTCCATTATAATGCGGTCTCCGCATGGCTCCCAAATACATTTTCAGTATAATGTGTGAAAATGTCAGCAGACAATCGCGGTATACACAATACAAGCTGTGAAAATCGTACTCCCTGTGTATTTCCTAGCCAAGTTTGACACCAGTTAATATTCCTCGTGGCGGTGTCAACGGGTCACTCAATATACAATGCTTACGTAATCGGGGATCATGTGTAATTGAAAAGACGATTGAGCAACTTTTGTTTACAGAATGAAACAGCTGCGGCACATGGAAAACGTGATAATGGTGATTAACAATGCAGGCAATGTCTTTAAACTTTGCATTAGCACAAAAAGAAAACACAAGCTTTACATCTTAATAGATATGCGCGTTATATTTTATATCAATGTTATTCTAAACGATTCATAGAAGCTTTTAATGCAAGTTTATGAAAAATCTTACAACGCGTGTACCTAACTACACGTATATCTCCTTCCCGTACAGTACAGTAACTTCTGCTTGTCAAGGCAGCTTGTACTCAGACCGTTTCTGTTTTTAGAACGCTAACGTACATGCAGACTCGTTTTCGTCACCAAAACCAAACCATTTTACATAGGTATCAGGATGAAATAAATACAGTAAATCAATTGCAACTCGATTTTTCTACCAACATAACCTATTGATACCGATATTTATGAAACGTTTTTGTGTTATACAACTAAATACCAAATTAAGGTGGGTGGGGCATTTGTTTACATATGTGATAACCTGTGAAAGAGACCGCGTTAAAGATTTTGAACAACGGTCGTGCGTATATAACGCGTTTTTTCCCCGTGGACCCTGACGACGCGTTATAATGAAGTCGCAGTGTATATACATCATTACATGTATCTTGGGAATAGAAAGATTTTAAAGGGTTTAATGCGATTACTTATTTTTAAGTTTTGGCCATAACAACGTCTAATACTTTTCACAGGTCATAGAAGTGTTTTTAAAAAAAAAATGTACTATGAGTATGAAGTAACATAAATGTTAAGGGACATTGTGTTGACCTAGATGTGATGTATTTAACCTTATTAACGGTTAATAACCAGTGGTACATTATTACATATATGTCTCTCATAAAAATCTTTTTGTTTGGATTCTAGAAATACCTCAACACATCTTATATCTTTTTTAAAAGAATAGCATAACATGAACTCTCAATTTATTTTCAGAGGTGCTTGTATTAGTTGCTTGGAACTCAGTAATCTAAATGCACCACAGACCACAAATGTTGACCAAGTACGCACTTTCATCTCTCTCCCCAGCTTACCTTTCTCTGGAGATGGAAACAAAAAGAAAGAATATTCTGAAAGACGGATACTTGGGTAAGTACTTAACTAAACAAGTAGTATATAGATCTGTACTGTCACTGAACTGAGCAGAATGCAGCTATCAGGGACATCAAACCCCTTAGATGTAGAATTAATAAATATTTCTTAAAAGATTGGTCCAATGCTCAAACTTAAAAAAAACTCGCACCTGAATAATATATCAACTAACACCCATTGAAATGTGTTTGATATTTAGTTTGAAATGTGGGTTGTTGTTATGTAAGTCTTCATCCAAATTCCTAATGTTAGCACCATTCAATCATACATTTTTGACAGATATGTTCATTGATGCACATTGTATATTTGGTTGTAAATGAGTTACATAAGGTTGTAAACATGGTACAATGGAAATGATTGTGAAGGCCATCTGATGCAGCACACCGACTATTCAGCCATAAGCATTAACAACTAGTTATAAAACTACCAAATTATTTATTGACTTATGAAATTGTGCATAAAGTTATGTCCTTTTGTTATTCTGCTTTTTGAATTTTTTATAGATCAGGTCTTACAGCAATGAAGATATAAAAAATAATTTATGCAAACAGGCCTCTGGCAAGCTTTATACAGTTTCTGGAATGAGTTTCATTAAACTGTTTATTAACAAGACAAAGAGTGTAAGATTTTTTTATCGTATGACTGTTTAGCGCGCACATACCTTCCGCTAGACACGTTTTCCATGGGTTTAAAACATGTGGCATCTTTTGTTATATTAGACAAGTGGAATATAAAGATATCAGTAATTTTTATATTGCACAGAAAACAAGGGTAATTATGTGATAAAATTATACTCTTTTGGCCATGTTTCAGTTATTCAATGGAGCAGATGTATGATATAGTGGCTGAGGTGGATAAATACAACCAGTTTGTGCCATGGTGTACCCAGTCTTTGGTGACCAATCACAGACCAGGGTTCCTCAACTGTAAACTACAGATTGGCTTTCCTCCTGTAGTAGAAAGATACTCCTCCGCGGTCACACTTTCTAAACCCAATATGGTCAAGGTAAGAAACATCAACGTTTTAAAACCTATCATAAAACTGAACTGAAATAAATTGGAAAATCAAGAACTCAAGAATAGGATAGAAGCAAATAATACCTGTATCAGGTTTACTAAAAATATCTGGTGATGAATTCACACGCTATGGTCGATTGTGTGCAATACCATTTCAATCACAATCTGGCACATGCATCATCATGGCTAATTGGCCGATAACGATCAGCTTGGTACCTACATATCATATAGACTCTGTCTATCGAATGTTTTTTTTAGTTCCATGCTTCAACTTCAACTACGTCAGCAACGACCCTTGATTGACAGCTGATAAGATCGCGACACATAGGCCACGTTTGCCAGGGGTCAAATTCACTTGTCGGCTTTATTGTTCATACATCAAAAGCAGATACATTTCTCAATGTGGCGAAGTCAATTTCATTTTGATCTAGCAAATAGACGATGTCTGGAAATTTAGATTATTTTATTTCCACAATGTAATATTCTAAGTGACATGTAGAAATCAGAGAGGAGGAATAAAAAACATCCGAATTTTCACTATTTTTTCTTCTTCTGAAAACGCATTTTTTGGAGTGGGGTGTTTGTTAAACAAACAATAAAAAACAGTGGCCCCGGGTAGCTAAATATCTAAAGTTTTTGAGATTATTGTGATAAATTTAATTAAAATGACATATGATATAGTGAGTGTGAATCTGCACGCCATTATACTGAATATATGTTATACAAAACAATTGTTTTTTGTTTATTGAACCTCTTACCAAAACAATTGAGATTTAATTGAATGTTCTGTTTGTTATTTCAGTCTGAGTGTACAGATGGGAAACTGTTCAACCACTTGTTAACTATATGGAAGTTTAACCCTGGTATACCCGGCAATCCAGGAACATGTACACTAGACTTCTCTGTAAGTATTTGATAAACCTCTCTAAACCAGACTCCCTCTATACTCAAATCACCTCTATATGGTACATGACCTATGGTCCTAAATCTACTTTATCCTACATAAAATACCTCTTTAAATCAGATTCCCCTCTGATCCTAAGGCCAGTAAGGGATTCCAGTTTAGAGGTGTTTCACTGTACATAGAAAGTGCCCACTGTGGTGCATTTACACTTGGGTCCGTAGGTTTCTTTAACAGTAAAAGAGTTTTAACATTATACATTAAACACACTGAAAGTGAACTAATTAAATTGGATCTATATTTCCTTAATATGTGGAGCAAAACATCATGCATTGAAAAGGGGAACATCTACTTAAAAAATGATTATTAGTGAATAAAAATTGAGATTGTCATCTTTGTAATGCTTTGTAATGGAAAGAGTCATCTTGATTTCCGTGAAACAAATAGCAACTATCAACTCATAACTTATAACTTATAATAGCTCTATGACCATTATAAGGTAGTGAGTATAAAGCAAGTTTCAAGAAATAAAAGATTTGCAAAGAAAACATGAAATGTCACAAAAAAAGTAAATTGAGTTATTTTATAAGAAAAGAATGTTTTTGACGCCAATGTAATATGTAAATGCAGTCCCATACAGGATTACACCTCCAATGACAACAGGTTTGTTAACTTGAAGATCTTAATGATAAACAGTTTTGCGTTTTGTAAGAGCAAAAAATGTGTCTGGGGGAAACAAGCATATATATTCATTCTCATAATTTAATGTGAATTGATTCATCCTTTAAACTTATATGGTATTTAGATTATGATGTATAAAAGTTGTATTATAGTATTTTATTTATCATGATTTAATCCATTTATATACACAAAAGGAAGTATGTCAAACATTGTAAAAAATGGTTAAAATGAATAGTTGAACAAGCTGTACATTGTTAAAGTAATTTTTTCATAGAGGAAATTTGAATGAAAACCTATTATAATGCAATTAAAGGAGTTGAAAAGCCTGTGTAAGCCTTAAATGTTTTCAACACTCAGGAACTTATATTGCATCAGATACTTAAAGGTGTTGATTCTAATTTTGAGATAAATATTTTTCAAATTTTGAAAGTTGCTACAAATGAAACATCTACCTTGCATTAAACAATATGTACTTGGATAGCGCTTACAATCTATCATATTAATAACCAACAATTTGTTTAACAGACATGATTTTTTCATAAAGTTCAGCCTTATCAATTGATATATTGACTACAGAATGACTACAAGTATTTTAAATGTTCATGTGTGTTTAATTGAATTCATTATTTGACCGAGAAATGAAGGTCTATTATGTTACACAAGTGTTAAAGCAAGGTACAAACATCAAAACAAATTGTCCTAACTACATACTCGAATTTAGAAATTGGAAATCTTTCTAGGTGCGTGAGTGGGTCAAGATAGAAATAGTCATTGAAAATCATGTCTGTTAAATTGTTAGTCATTGTAGTTTGCAAGCGCTAACCTAGTACATAGTGTTTAATGCAAGGTAGTTATTTCAGTTGAACTGACTTTTAAAATTTGAACATGTTACCCCAAAATTAGAATCACAACCTTTAAGCACAAAGTTTGATATAATTCATGTTAGTTTTTATATAATTACCATACAACAATTTATATCAGATTGCATCAGATATTTTAAACTGTCCTGGCCTGAACTTCATCTGTAGTGGTTGGTAGTTTTACGTAAGTTAAGCAATCATTTAGTTATAATATTTCCACTCTCAAGACGGTGTATAGCTTAATCGGTTATCTCGGTGAATACACGGACTTGTCAATATGTTTTGCAGTGCTTTGACCTGTACTACTGTAAAACCAAACTATTTTTCAGCCAACAATAATTTTGATTTGCTTGTTTGTCTGCTTTGAATATTTCCATGAGCTATGAGTTTTCTTGTGCTGTGTAATTATTTTCAAAAATAAAACGAACGATTTATAAATACCCAATTTTACATTTCTTGATGTTGCATAGAGATAATGGGGAAAGTTGTGTAACCCTGTATGAATTTGAAAAATACCTACTAACATACTTTGTACCCAATTCAATCGAGGGTCAATCAACAGTCAATGAGTAAACACACAATTCCAAAAAGAAAACTACTTTTCTCTGAGTACAATCACTTTAACATTTTCGTACACAAAAGATGAAACATAGATGTCAGGGTTTACAGGTGACTTCCACTTGCAAATTTACCACATACTTATGCAGTTGTCCCCTAATTTGGCTCTTACAATACTAGTTTTATACTATCCCTTTCCTTGCGTTTTTCAAACCCCAAACTACCAAAAAGCCCCTTTCTCAACTTTGTGAAAAAGCCCATGTTTAGCCTTGGTTAGCATGTTTGTTACATAGAGCATTTACTGTTGTGTTTACAGTTTATACAATTAGCTATTAGCTGTACCCTATAGTTATAATGACCTGATTAAATCCATTCTCTGCTACAGTGCCAACATATTGTGTGTGATTGAACAAAAGGTCATACCTGTGGTTTAAACTTGGCATTGGAATTTTACTGATATAATGTAACGCTAAAAAACAAAAACAAAAAACTGATATAATGTTAAATTTCTTGTATTGTTACATTTCAGAATTAACTGAAAGATAGTTAGGGATAATGACAATAATGATGTGGCATAATGAGATCTTTATTTAGATGTTCACATACCACATTACTTAATTTTAATTCAATTAGGTAATGATCAGGTGAACAATGTGTTTAAATGTAATCCAAATTAAGTGATAAAAAGACCATCCCTAATTTTTGTTTTGTTTTACTGATTTTAAGAAATAAAATGGGACAAGCAAGCATATGATTTTATTTTCATTTCCAGAGTTTACGAAAGCAGACAAAAGGCGAATAAAACATTTAATTCTTTGTATTTGCAGGTTTCGTTTGAGTTTCGCTCTCAGTTGCACTCCCACCTCTCCCACATGTTTTTTGACGAGGTTGTTCGGCAGATGGTGAACGCGTTCCTCAAGCGTGCCAAACAACTGCACGGTCCGGCCTCCATTAGAGCACAGAAACCTCAGATACTCATCTCCAACTCTTGATGAAGGCTTCAACTTAGAACAATAGTTGACTAGACTTGTATATACATGTACTATGATGCAGGGTTAGGGATAAGATTATTATTTTTGAAAACATTATAACGTCCGTTATTAACCGTATTTTGGTAGCAACGTGCATTTAAGTGCCATATCTGACAGACTGATACTTGCTTAGTACCCATACAGTACTAGTCACTACAAGAAGTGAAAGAATGCTATCCCAATCTCTGTTAATGTGTTAAGTTGACCAAATGTCTCAGCCGTATCAAGATCCATGTTGTAAGTAAGCGTTACATAGTCTGTAGGTATTTATTAAAAAGTATGTATATGTAGGTTTGTACTAAAAGAAGTTGCTTAAAAAAATGACCTTCCCCAGTACCAACAAGTAAGATGACACTTATGTTTATCGCCTGTAGAAGCTTGATGCCCTGGAAAGCAGGCTGAAAAAAAGGGTTTGGTTTGTCTGGTTAAACTCCCAATGAAGTACAGGTGTTTATATGGCATAAAGAGGGTAAACAATGACCTGTCATTATTTAGACTCATAACTATATACAAAATAAGATAGTAGAAACAGAAACAGTGTTGGATACTTTAGGTCAACTTCCACATATGAAACCTTGTATTATATTTTATTGTATAATGTGTTGTTGATGTAGAAAAGAGCTATTCTGTGTTATGTTAACTACACAACTGTTATTTGTTTTATTGCTCTTAAAATGTTCAACTTAAGTGTGAATTTTTAGAATCACTTATACTGTTATTATGGACAGAGATGTAGAAAGTAAGTTTAAAAGTGTATTAACATTAAGTTAGAGCTAGGAGAGTCTTATTTGCTGAACATAGATCAATTCGCTGCAAACTGAATTTGATTCTTACAATAAAACACCTTAAAAGTAAACCAAACACAAAGAAAAAATGTTCTGTTTACCTGGATGGTATAACTGTTTACAGGCTTATTGGATTTCAGAAAAAGTTAATATGGGACTTGAAAAAAACTGATCAGTAAGAGAGGGTTCCTGTTTTAACGAGAAAAACATTTCTCCTCGAACTATACAAACATTTCATCAAGTCTTGTGTGTTTTTATATGTAAAGAAACTCTTGTTTTTGTGAATTTTACTGAGTTGTCCCTCTTTGACATATTTTTGACATACAGTCTGCACAATAAGCTTGCTTGTAGGTCACTTTGCTGTAAAATATTTGGGAATTGTTACTTGTTTGCTCCCATGGTTTCGCAGCAAGGTACAGGCATTGTTTTAGTTGTTTTTAAACATAATTGTTTTATGAACAGAAGTTGTGTATTTTTAAACTTTAAAGTCTTGTAAGAAAGCTTTATTAAACATGTAACAGCTAGCATGAGTTGTTTTAGCTGTAGTTTTGAGCCTAATGACCTATATAGAGTTTGAATAAACCTTGTTATCTAGTAAAGTAACACTCATTTTCCATTTCAGATACATTTCATGATCATTTCATTGATTAACATTGTCATCATATAACTGAATCATCGTTATTAAACACTTTAAAACAAACATTTTCTTCCACTGTCAAGTCTATCTTAACTACCTCAGTTTATTCTTTTATTTTGGCATTAAAGATTAACAAATATAATACTGAAGTTTTGTAAATTACTATATAATATTGTATTAACATCAGGTCTCCTATAAAACAATATCTTCAATATAAAGGCCTGTTATTCCCCCAAAACACTTAAACTCTTTTATTCTAAGAATTATATTACTAAGGTAAAGCTCTCTTATAAACATGAGCAGTTACTCTAACAATTGATAATCCTTAAAGCCATTCAATGAAGTGTCTTAAAACCAAAATGTTAACCGAGGAATTGTATGAGAACATTGACCAGATACTCCTGAATAAATTACATGGAACAATGCTTTACAAAATAGGTGTAACATGTGTATACAATGACCGCATGTTCTATACTATGTTGTAATAACAATACAGACTAATTCGCTTATTTCACAATTCAACAGTACATGTAATGAATACACGAGTGTCTGATCAATGTTTGTTTACAATAGTTGTTTTCATCCTGTAGAAACACTAAGGAGTTATGGGCCTTTAATATTTCAGATAAAGAAGATAGCTGTATCGAATATCTATTGTAAGATTCCAAGTAAAGTAGAATTTATTGCTGAATCAACATAAATTTGTGACTAGAACCGTTATGTACTATAAGTTACCTGTGCTTTATTTTCACTATTGTTGATATTTATTGTTACCAGTTATATTGCAATAGTTTAATTCAACCCGGTTTTTAACCTTATTTGACCAAATCTGGAACAGCCTTGTATATTGTATGCACTTGAATTTTATAATTTGCACCACTGTATGCGTTTTTTTGCTGACTGTCGATTAAAATGCTTGCAACGTGTTTTCGACTGAATTTTTTGACAACTAGAACAAATTGTGTTACATTTCTGTTCAGGATGCTTTAAATGTTTGCCGTTATTAGTAAATACCAACAATTGAAAACAATATTTTGTATTTGAATTTGAAATTATAAGAATTGCATGTTTTTATTTTTTGAACGCCATTTTCAATGATACATACACGCAAACCAGATTAGAACAGAAATGTAAGAACACCAGTCATCTGTTTGTCCCATGTATGAAGATCTCTTGGTCTACATAGAACATCTAATATATTTGTGGATTCTGTTCTAAGAATTCATTTTAAACCACTTCTTTTTCTTAGAGTAATGTGTCGAAGTTATGGAACCTAAGTAATTACATTAGAGAAGTGAAACAGAGATTTTTAATGAAGCTCCTTGTATTGAGGTGTTAGTATTTGATCTATTTATACAAAAGTATTTTTTCAAAGATTTTAGTGTGAAATCTAAGGGAGAGAACCATGATAAGACTGAAATGAATTAAGGGAGACAACCTATACTTTAAACTTACATAAACCGCTTTAAAATTGCTACGGTAGAGTTTAGGTTATTTCCAAGTAGGTTGTCAACAAACCATTAGGTCGTATTTACAATAAGAAACCTAATTGTAAGCTATAAGTACTTCATTTGGTGATAACTTGTAGAGATTTTTGACCACCATTGTACCGGTAGATGTATATGTGTTTATCTACAAAGCTCAGACAAATCATTGGGGTCTCAGTTCATTTACATTATTGAAATAAAAGTACTTATTGACTGAATCTTGTCTTACAGGATACTAATATTTCTCTCATCTTACTTCTTCAATTGAAATAAAAAAAGGATTTGCGATTTTAATGTGGAATGATGAAAATCTTAGTTCAACATTTTGATGGTTGAACATTTTCGTTACTATTTAAAAGTGTTTTTTTACGCAGTTTGGCAACTTTTTTTGTAATATCAAATATTTGAACTGCGAATTGACTTCATAGAATACACTTACTTTTCTTTTGAAAGTTATTTAATGCATAAAATCTGTATTAAGCAAAATTGTATGTTTTGAAATCCCGGAAGTTAAAACCTTTTTTAGATGATTTTATTTTGAAATCAAGCAATTCATTATCAATTTTTAAAAGTTTTTGAAGTTTTTAACCGTGATCCTTACTATTTGTCGGTGTTCTCTAAAGGGGAATATGTTTTAGTGCAGAAGATGATGTCAATCTTAAATCTGGGTGATTATCCACCAAGTGTGAGATGTATACAAAATTCCCCATCTGTTATTTACTAGGGTAGATCGAGATGTTGAGTTTTTATCAGAGATGTGTATAACTTATCTCTCTACAAGGTTGCTTTAACCTCACAATGTTTGCTGAGTTGTATTTTATTAAGAGTATTTCACAAGCTGTTTTTATACATGTATTTGTTTAAATCCTAAGTTTAAAGGGAGATGCAGGTACTCAGGATCTATTTTCTTTTTTATATTTCAAGTTTAGTGGGGTTTTTCAACTTAAAATGGAAATCCTTTTAACAATTTCAATTTTAAAATGTGTTTTGACAACGTAAATTGATAAGAATTTTGGACAAGTTAAAAAGGAAAGATTTTTTTACATTTAAGAATACATTTTTTTGACAATTTAGCATTAACAGACTACTTTATTATTGTTTTATATTTCTTTTGACAACTTAAATTGGATTGAAGCAATACGGATGGTGAAAACGAATGGTGAAAAAGTTAAAAACTCCTATTGAATAAAGAAGTAGATAGAACCTTTACGCATTCACTCAACCTTTTAACTTTGAATTTTGGTCTATACATAATGGTAGTATTGATGCAATGAAACAAAACTCATTGGATGAACATATAGCATACAGGATACCTGAATGTCCCTTTTAACCTTATCATATTGTTAACTTGGCAAATTCACAACATTTTTATCCTATAACATTGACCGTTATCTTATCAATGTTTGTGTTTTTTATTCATACTATTTGTTATAAAGTACGGTTAAAAAGAATAAATTAATCATCTGTTAAAAAAGGTAGTTTTCTTATCTCTGTGTATTCCAAACGTTGGCCTTCTTGTGTTTGTTTTTGGCTTAAAAAAAAGCTTTGGGTTCATACATGTGATCACGTTTGAAAATTTGAAATAGAAAAATGATAAGTTTAAATAAATGATCTTCAACTGTTTACTGTTTATTATAAAACGTTACGAAATGGAAAAAAATATTTCAACCCTATACATATATACAAAGAACATCAACTGTAACTTTACACACGAGACATTGCAACGTCATCCAATTGTCAGTACTGGTTAAAGAGGCCATAAACAATGTTAAATTAACTGAGTGATAACCAACTACTACTGTTTTATCATATAACTGAACTGCTTGTAAATTAAAATAAGTTGCTTAAAAAAGTTAGTTGCACCCCTTGCCCCTTCCCTCTAACGCGGCCTTCAGGGGGGGGGGGGGGGGGATAGCACAACTGTCTTGCACACAACGGTAGGTAGGAAGTCAGAAATATGGCAA
>ENA-OREC01001512-OREC01001512.1-marine-metagenome-genome-assembly--contig:-NODE-1512-length-11895-cov-11.978423_pt1 | contig 11895 bp, 4 predicted proteins | sample MGYA00248626_ERZ508543 | MGnify/ENA primary metagenome ERZ508543 (study PRJEB26211, sample SAMN05518279) | marine metagenome | isolation source: Puget Sound, Washington, USA | host: Bankia setacea... | reverse complement strand
TTCAAAGTACTGTACACTGCATTATAATGGTATGTGGCTACTAGCAGTATGACTGTACGGACCTGGCCGTCAGGTCAATGTTTCAAAGTACTGTACACTGCATTATAATGGTATGTGGCTACTAGCAGTATGACTGTACGGACCTGGCCGTCAGGTCAATGTTTCAAAGTTCATTAACTTATCAGTAAGGTCTGTAATCCACCCGTATACATGTACCCGTGAATGTTGCTTCATACATGGTAGCTCTTTTCTAATGTATCACAGGGGCGTCAAGGTGGTACATACATGTGTAACATAGTATGCTTCAATGATAATACAGAGGTAAAAGTGACTGGAGATCAATGGTTACCTTGTGAGACGGCGGCGGGATACCACAACTAATTCCTTCCTTATAGTAGATGGTATTGGCTCACTTTTGTATAATGTCCTAGACCAGAGCTGTTTAAGACCTCGGCGGATGGATCAACTCAGAATATGCTAAAATAATAATAATATCAATTTATCTGTCCATTTATCCGGACGTCGCCTTGTGGGGTTTCTGTTTATTTGTGTGGAATCAAAAATATGTTCAAAAGCAATATTTAAATCGATCAGTTTATCCTTGTATATCTTATAATTGTCCGTAGACTTGATTGAGTTTCGGTGTCTTCTTTCGAAGTGTATAAACTCAAAATACATGTTTATTAAATCATTTATATTTCGTTTGAAGCACGTATATAGGTGTTGTTATGTTGTGAAAATAATTACAAACGATATTAAACATTAGTATGATAACATTACACGTGATAGACTTACTAACACTTACTAACACTTACTAACACTTACTAACACTTACTAACACTTACTAACACTTACAAGCACATACTAACACTTACTCGAAATTTTAAAATGTGGATTCTCCTCTTACCTGTCTTAAATCCAAGGCACGTTAAATTCCAAACTTTTTTTATTGAACAGCTTTCACCATTCCATTGAACAGAGACAAATGCCACCACAACACGTTTTACTCAAATGATGTCAGGTAACAAGTGGCCGCCAGTGCTGATGTCTTTATTGGTGGTGTATTCTTTAGTTTCCTCTTTTCTGTTGAAGAAATTCAATTTTCTAAAACAGATTGACAGACAATGTTATCAGCTGTCACCTATTGTAATTGTACATGTTTATCAAAGGCGTTGGAATTAAAACATCGTCTACATAATACTCTCAAAATGGTATAAGTCTTGTTTTTACTCCATCCGTTGACTTTATTACTGTATGTATATTGTATCAATCGTAACGTCTTACTAGTACCCACTACCCAATATAGTGTTACGGCTCTTATTAACTACCTGTACAGTCACTATTATCACTTATTCGATCGCAATGTTTAATGTCAAAGTGATTCACATACAAATATTACAAAACAATTAGTACAAAAAAAAAAGTCCATTACATTTGATAATAGTCCGATCAATTGTTATCCAATTATCGTTTTAAACACTGTGTAAATCCGGTGTGAGTCGTTGAGTAAATCCACAATGCATTTGATTAGTTTTGTTTTGGCTTTGCAACCAACAGGGTTACGTCCTGCATGTATTATTATCCAACTGTTATTTTTTAAACTTTATATACTGCCTGATTGATTGTTAATGCGCTTGTCAACGATTGGTCATAGACGGTCGACGCCGCGGTGTTTACGTTATTGTATTTATTTGCAGTAATCCTTATCGTTGGCGCATTGTTAAACTCGAAAGAAGAATAACCGTGCATTAATTGTCTTAACTTGACTGAGCAAATGGTCAAACCGTCTCCATTCCAGTTTCTATGATAAGCTGGTTTCTGACCCTTTTACCTCTACGCACCGTGATGATTATTGGACCCTGTCAGACAGTTACGTATATGATCACAGAAAATATTGTCGTTCGTCTCTTCATTGAGATTTTATATAAGTAGCCGTGATGAGCCTTAGTGTCAACATTTTTTATGCCCAAAAACGGATTATTACGTCAAACAGTTAATTGAAGAGCGATGAAGTATGTGTTTGTTGTGTTTCGCCCGAGATTTCCCACTGACGGCGTGATCAAACTCAGTTGTTGACGCTTAATCGTTGGGCGGAACCGCATTAGTTTACTTGTACTCCCGAAAAATAAACTTCATTATCGGTACTATTATCCGATATTTTGATAATTATAAAGTGGCCCCGAACAATTTCATTTACCCGAGTACAAACAGAGGTATTGAACCAGGAACGTGTTTGGATTTGGTATGATGAGACACAATAGAAATGTAAAGATCCAATGTTAAACCAACAGTGTGGGTCGAAATAACTACTGAGCTTTAATATCCGGCAGTGGCGTGTTTGTTCCGATTAAATGACCATTTATATTGTGTCATGAGTTGAGTCCAAACATTCAATTTCTTCATTTATCTCGTTCGCAAGTTTTTCCTCTGTTTCTTCACTATTTGATTGTACGCGTTCTTTTATGTTTTGTTGCTGCCGCCATCGACGAAGACAGTGTCGAAGACTATGAGGTTGACGATGGTGATAATGAAGTTTACGTTCATAAGACCACTCACAGAAAACCCAAAAGTGGTCTTAAACTAGTCGGTCCAAATCACGAGAACACACTCCATAGGAATGAAATTGTTTGGACCGAAACATGGAATTCTTAATAAAAGACAGATCATAATAACAGTGTAATTTTACTTTAGTCTAGTTAAGGAGACACCATAAACCGAAGTTTTACAGTTTCGATTCCCAGTGAAAACGCAGGGTGTACATAGTTCAGATGTCACTGAGCAATACGCTGGAAAATTGTAAACGAATTCTACTTGTCGGTGCGTTTTTGTCTGCCCCGATAACGTTGTCGACGTCGCCGATGAACGTTATAGTTTCTGTATTTTTGATTCCGATGGCTTAAAACGCCGCTGTGTATTTACCACTAGTACATTTGTAACATTCACCTCGAGCAACAGAGCATCGTTTTAATAAAGCTCTTTCGCATACATCTTACCGGGCTTAGATACAAGCTAAACCTCTGCATTAAGACCAACAGATGTGCGTGCGTTTTATAAATAGTGTTCTACTTTCAATAACGCTATTGAGTTGCTGTCCCTCGAAATGCGGTCGCTCGAAATACCGGGCTCACTCAAAATAGTTTCACCGTCCCAGTACTGTCCTTTTACTACTGCATTGAACTAAAACACGATCCCTTTGGACAGAATCAACAGTCATAAGTTTTAACAGGATTTAAATTTCGTGCGTAACCTTTACGCGCAATTGTGTAAGTAAAACGGTACCAAGGCGCCTTTGTTTGAAACTTCAGACATGATTTATGAAGAAACGTGATGCCAAACGAATAATATCAAAATAATATCTACATCAATATTTTCATTTTGCTTTCGTATGAAAATAACCATATTGTTTGTAAATCAGCGGTCAGAAATCTCCAACGTGTTCATGCAATGTCTAATCTTGTTAGTTATTTGCCGATTATTTATTTCATGTGGCACTCACACTATCAAAACATACACGATTGGGACAAGAAGTATTATTGCTACCATAATCTGACCGCTACGTTTTAAGACTTGTAAGTGAAAGAAGTGGTTTGACCTTAAGTACAAGTTTATACGCTTCTGTGATTGAAAAGAAAAGAATTGATCGTTAATGACGTAAGTTGAGGGGTTTTGTAAAATGTGTATAGATAATTGCCAATTTAACATACATATTTTTATTTTGTTCGACCGGTGTCAATGAAAGGATTCCGTGTTATAGGTGTTTCCATCGCTGGCAGACTCTCATTTGTTCTACGTATAATTAAATGAGTGTAACAGTTTAGCGGTTTAATAAAATACGTTGGATAATTGCCAATTTATAACTTGTTTTACTTGTATTTTGTTTGTCCGGCGTCGAGAAAAGGGGTCAAACTCTGGTTGGTTCCATCTCTGGCAGACTGTCATATAACCAAGATTATACTCGTATTATTGCAATAGTTCATGCGTTTAAGTGCAAGGTAACAACCCTTGCATTTGAAAACACCACCATGCGAGGCGATATCCTTGATTTCGTTTAAAGGATTGACAATATTAATGTCATCCATTCTGCCATATACAATTTATTTTGTTATACCGAGCCGCGTTAAATAGTCCAGACCTTTTGCTTAAATTGCTGTGATCTTGGCATATATTCTTTTGCAAATCCTCACTTTTTCTTTATTATTTGGATATACGCACAGTTTACTTACGCTTCATTTACTTAAAGAAGTGGTGTCGTTATGGAATTTATATGACAAAGGTAACACATCGTACACTGTAACTATTCGTGAGTTGTTTGCCCGTATATGACATTCAAAATATCAGTGCATTCACATCACTTCCGGTGTATCATGACCGACAGATGTTTGAAATCATCTATCTTTCTGATGTTTTAATTCTTCTTTTAAATATGGTTGCAATCGAGGCATGGCCTTTACAGTGGGTGCTTTGAGCTGGCATACGAATTACTTGGACTAATCCTAAGCTATTGTATCACAGGTTGTCTGTATCATATCATCCAATATGTGTGCTCATAATAGCATAACGGTTATTGATAGGCTAATTAATAAAAAAAACAAGTCATGGATGTTTGTGTACCCATTTATTGTGAATGAACTGTACATATCTCAAAGACCTCTTGACATTGTAATTTGAGACTTTTGATAGAAAACAAAACATGTTTAGTAACATATTCTATATACAGTCGTACATTATACACGCACATGGTAACGTACAATATTAACACCAGTAACAACTGTCGTAAAATGGTAACGTACACAATTAACACCAGTAACAACTGCCTTAAAATGGTACCGTACACTATTAATACCAGTAACAACTGTCTTAAAATGGTAACGTACAATATTAACACCAGTAACAACTGCCTTAAAATGGTAACGTACACTATTAATACCAGTAACAACTGTCTTAAAATGGTAACGTACAATATTAACACCAGTCACAACTGTCGTAAAATGGTAACGTACACAATTAACACCAGTAACAACTGTCTTAAAATGGTAACGTACACTATTAATACCAGTAACAAATTTCTTAAAATGATAACATACAATATTAACACCAGTAACAACTGTCGTAAAATGGTAACGTACACAATTAACACCAGTAACAACTGTCTTAAAATGGTAACGTACAATATTAACACCAGTAACAACTGCCTTAAAATGGTAACGTACACTATTAATACCAGTAACAACTGTCTTAAAATGGTAACGTACACTATTAACACCAGTAACAACTGCCTTAAAATGGTAACGTACAATATTAACACCAGTCACAACTGTCGTAAAATGGTAACGTACAAAATTAACACCAGTAACAACTGTCTTAAAATGGTAACGTACACTATTAATACCAGTAACAACTGTCTTAAAATGGTAACGTACAATATTAATACCAGTAACAACTGCCTTAAAATGGTAACGTACACTATTAACACCAGTCACAACTGTCGTAAAATGGTAACGTACAAAATTAACACCAGTAACAACTGTCTTAAAATGGTAACGTACACTATTAATACCAGTAACAACTGTCTTAAAATGGTAACGTACAATATTAATACCAGTAACAACTGCCTTAAAATGGTAACGTACACTATTAATACCAGTAACAACTGTCTTAAAATGGTAACGTACAATATTAACACCAGTAACAACTGTCTTAAAATGGTAACGTACAATATTACTACCAGTAACAACTGTCTTAAAATGATAACGTACACTATTACTACCAGTAACAACTGTCTTAAAATGGAAACGTACACAATTAACACCAGTAACAACTGTCTTAAAATGGTAACGTACAATATTAATACCAGTAACAACTGCCTGAACATGGAAACGGTTTGGTGTGAATAATTAATCTTCTGGGAGACTTGACTAAAATACGTGTCTCGTCAAAACCAAAGCACCGACACAATAACGCGAGTTGTAATCGAAAGGGTTTGCTTCTTTATTCAATTGACCGACTAAGAAACTTGTTTTCCGTTCACTCCTAGAAACATTAATTGTATCATACCAGTCACGACAGTGGTACGTTGAACTCTCAGTAAACAATGAAACAACAAACTAGAGGTAACAAACAATGTGAACATAAATCTTACACAAACCAAGCCCTAATTGAAATAAATCACATGCCTAGTCTACACGTGGCATAAAACCTTCGTTAGAGAAAGTGACTGGAATATACAGACAAACTGTGCAGAAAAGGTCAACCTCGTAGATTTATAGCTCAAGCATGAAACAGGTGTATTCTCTATGATTTGTCGATCGCGTGAAGATGGGTTTGCGAGAAATTGGCGGGAATAGAACCCACCCAACCGTCCTATTGCATCACGAAGTTATGCCTCGTTTAACAATACATTCCTACAATAGTGAACAGTTCATGAACACAATATATAACAAAGTGCCCACTACATATCTGGAGACAGCGCACTCGTGATTTTATTCATACGCACCCGAACTCGTACCCATAGTTTATTACCGCGATAAAACACGGGTACATATGTTTTATTTCTTAATCAACTGCAGCTGTGTTTTAAAAGAATAATGCCAGACAACAATATTGTTCATGTTGTTGCTCTGAGTGTTGTTTCCTAGTGTAAGTATCCAGCCTGTTGATGGGCACCGAATTGTTTAATCTCAAACTTTCAGGTCCGTATGTATGGCCGCGTGTTCAGGCTCGTGGTGTCTGCATGCCACCCAGCCTTGGTCCATTTAACGGCGGGAGTTTTCTGGGTGATTTCTTGTCAGTGAACGCCTGTGAGAACTTATTCTTTTCCTGCTCGCGTTCTAGTAAAACTTCTTCCTCGTGTTCCTTGATAACCTGTCGTTTTAGCCTTCTCTCACCGTTAATAAACTCCCTGGAATGGACAGTTGGATCACGTGACTTAACTTGTTTAAACTTAACTTAACGTGACTTAACTTTATGTTATTATAACTGTTATGAATATCTATACGAGAGGCATGAAGAAATCAAAAAACATTAAAAGTCTGTAGAAAGTGTTGATACAAAGAATACAAAGCTCGTTTCAGTTTCATAAAAATATGAATGACAACACAATTCATGTAGGTTGCTTGGACAACAATGCGCTCAAAAAGTATTAAATACAGCTTATAGTGTGTTAAAATATTTGTCAAACAGTCTTTCTAGAAGATTACTAAGAAGCAAGTAGATGAGAACTATGAATTACTGATCGTGTGTATAAGAAAAGGCTTAAACTGACTTACTATATGTACATCTTAACATGATTATATATATAAAAGTCAGTGAGCTTTGTTTTAACAAATCCTAGAAATGATTCCTTTTTGTATTTATCATATCAGGTGGCTTGTTTACAATGTGTTATAAACATTACTAACAACTTTCTTACCACATAACATTCTTGTTCAATAAGCGTATTCTTGACCTCGTTTGAGTAAAGTTTTGAAATGAGAACTCCTGTAAGATCCTATACACATGTACTATCAACTAATTGAGATGAACGACTCACTGATATGGACTAAAGTTATGGGTTTAGTTCATAATATCAAACATACATGCACTAGTCTAGCATACAAAGATTCGTAGATGTAAAGGTGTTAGTGTTCTAATGTACTCCTACTTTCTACAAGTCTACTTCTTTATAGTCCTCTACATGCTATGTTTACAACCTGAACAGTTCACTGAGTTCACGCTGTAGTACCCTGTAATGTGGAAACGAGGAATAATACATGTCCGGCTGATTTAACCAAACCATATCTTAGTACGGTATGCAAACCTTCTATCATTTAAGTTGTTGCTCTGTAACATTTTTATTTATTCTTTATAATTTTCCGACGAACTCCCTTTTCTCTCGGCATCAAAGAAGTAATAACAAATTGGTACGTGTACCTTATTGACATTATTGACATCGCTATTCGCAGAAAACTTATCGTAATGACAGCGTTATGCTATCTAACCGTAAACTTAAACATTACCTTAAGTTTAATTAACTGCATTTTAAAATCAGTTTAGATGATTAATGTTTCAGTCTTAAATAACATGCTCTAACCATCGCGTGATATCTACAGAGAAATCTAACAAACCGGGCACGTATGGATCGAATAAGAATTGGTATAATTTATTTAAGAATCACATCAACGAATCAAATTATCAATGAAAATGTTCGAACCATAAAACCAAGAGTTCTAAGAGCTGTTTGAATACAAGAACCAGATGGATTCCTTTCACGTTCACGTATCGATACACTGGGCTTATTAGTGATGTCTATATTGTCTTAGGTGTTACTTAGTTTGCTTATATTATACTTACATGAGGTCTACTTCTCCATCTTTGTTTGTATCTAGGTAACCCATCACTTCATCTAACGCCTTGTCACTGATTGGGTAACCTTCCATCTAAATGTCAAAGTAATTGTTGGTTTGGATAGATGATAGATGTTGGGTTTTACTAGATAATGGTTTGGTTTTAGACTTTCATAAAGCACCATTATAAGCCGGCATGCCTTTAGTACAACAGAAGTTTAAAGTCCGAGGGGCAGCGTGGTGAAGTGGTCAGCGCGTGGGACTGGTCATTTCGAAACCCAATCAAAGGCTCCCACAAGAGTATTTACCCACATAACTCAGTACTGGGTGGTTTGAGGAATGAATTCGATCGTGACTTATAAGCAGATTTACTCATTTCACAATCGAAGTTAAGAAAATGACCATAACGTAAACTTAAAGCCATACTAACGGAAGATTTAACGGATCTCGGTGTATAATCAACAGTGTTAAAGTAACGGCTCGGATTATTGCTATATTGCACGATTTAAATCCAGTTAAAAAGGGTAGACCTCTGTTCCAAAGTATTGAACACATGTACCGTTATGAATAGACGAATCCCTACTTACTTCAAAAGCGTATTTCATCTCTTCCCTGGACAGTGTGTTATCCCCGTCTGTGTCCACCTTCAGGAACAAGTCAATCGTCCGTAGATGTTCCTTCATGTAGTACAGTATACGCACAGGATCAATGTTAAAGATGTTCTTGGGGTCAATCTCGGTAAACGCCCCTTTATTGAGTGGGAGGGAGAGGTCATAGCGGACGATAAACATACGGTTCTCCTGGAGCTGTTTGACGATTCCATCGAACTCTTTGTCTACTACTATACCCTGAAAAATGAAATTGAACTTGTGAGATTGTATGCAATAATAGTTGATGGGTACTTGTTGTAACAATGTCTTAACACTACAAGGTGAAGCAGCAAATGCCCTGCCATTTGATTATGATAGCTTATTTCCAAAATCAACTATGTACGCGTAAGATTTACTATAATTGTTGTTTGTTTTTTTCTTATATTATGTAAACGTTGTTTTAAACTTGTACACAATCTCAATTTAACAGATCGGCAATATAGGGTTAACGTTAAATAAAACAGCTCTATACCAAAATAAATGAAATACATATTGATAACATTTCGAACTATAGTATTGTTCACAATGAGTCCACTGGTAAACTACTGGTTTGTTATCTTACATTCGTGTGAAATGCAGTCTGGTTTAAGGAGCCCCCAGTCACTATATCCCTCTTTTCGTTATAGGGACAACTATGTACACTTGCATGAGTGCTTTCCCTTTTGGGTAGGTATTTTCATTACTTTTAACAAAGAAAGCGACCATGTTTACTGTTTTATGTAGACATGCGCATTCTGATTGATAAAGCACTGACGCATTTCTACATGTATTAGTAAAGTCTGATATTATGTTAACATGGAAGTGTATGGTTGTCCTTGACATTAAAGAAAACCAAAATTTGAAACTATTTTCTATAAACATATTGTACCAACCAACAAACGAGCAAACTATTACAAACTTTCGAAAATAGGGAGGGATACATTGAGGCGACAAGAGGCGGGTTTTAAATGAGTAGATAATCTTTCGTGAACAAATTAATAGTTCAATGTTTACCTCTAGATCCAGTTCTTTAATGTTGCTTTCCTTGGCGAGGTAGAGTTTGGTTAGTAACACGCTGCTCATACTGGCCGTGATGGGATTATGACCCAACTAAAAGTGTAATACAAACTTATATTATAGCGTCATGCGGAATAATTGACCAATTGAAATGCGTATACCTTCTATGATGTGAAATAAAAATAATATAATTATACTATTTGACTTAGGGGTCGTTATATAACACAAGGATATTGTAAATTCTAAACGAGATACATAAGTTAATATAAGGCAAGGTTTTATAAACCCAAAATGTCTACATAAGTAACATGGTAACTTGTAACGTGGCAAGTTTGTGTACTCGCATTAGTTACATATGTACTAACAAGTGTGTGTCTTTATATGGCTACCTAACAAATGTGTGTGTCTTTATATGGCTACCTAACACGTGTGTGTCTTTATATGGCTACCTTACAAGTGTGTGTCTTTATATGGCTACCTAACAAGCGTGTGTCTGTATATGGCTACCTAACAAGTGTATGTCTTTATATGGCTACCTAACACGTGTGTGTCTGTATATGGCTACCTAACAAGTGTGTGTCTTTATATGCCTACCTAACAAGTGTTTGTCTTTATATGGTTACCTAACAAGTATGTGTCTTTATATGGCTACCTAACAAATGTGTGTGTCTTTATATGGCTACCTAACAAGTGTGTGTCTTTGTATGGCTACCTAACAAGTGTGTGTCTTTATATGGCTACCTAACAAGGGTGTGTCTTTATATGCCTACCTAACAAGTGTATGTCTTTATATGGCTACCTAACAAGTGTGTGTCTTTATATGGCTACCTAACAAGTATGTGTCTTTATATGGCTACCTAACAAGTGTGTGTCTTTATATGACTACCTAACAAATGTGTGTGTCGTTATATGGCTACCTAACAAGTGTGTGTCTTTATATGCCTACCTAACAAGTGTTTGTCTTTATATGGCTACCTAACAAGTGTGTGTCGTTATATGACTACCTAACAAGTGTGTATCTCTATACGGCTACCTAACAAGTGTGTGTCTGTATATGGTTACCTAACAAGTGAGTGTCTCTATATGGCTACCTAACACGTGTGTGTCTACATATGTACTAACAAGTATGTGTGTCTTTATATGGCCACCTAACAAGTGTGTGTCTTTATGTTGCTACCATACAAGTGTGTGTCTTCATATGGCTACCTAACAAGTGTGTGTCTTTATATGGTTACCTAACAAGTGTGTGTCTTTATACGGCTACCAAACAAGTGTGTGTCTTTATATGGCTACCTAACAAGTGTGTGTCTACATATGCACTAACAAGTGGGTGTCTTTATATGGCTACCTAACAAGTTTGTGTCTACATATATACTAACAAATATGTGTCTTTATATGGCTACCTAACAAGTGTGTGTCTTTATATGGTTACCTAACAAGTGTGTGTCTCTATACAGCTACCTAACAAGTGTGTGTCTTTATATGGTTACCTAACAAGTGTGTGTCTCTATATGACTACATAACAAGTGTGTGTCTTTATATGGTTACAGATTAATATAACCAAACAATCATATCCAAGACAAGTTAATGCTAAGAACAAAACTAGTGAGACAACAGTAAACGCTCTCTTTCACACAACCATTAAAATAAGTCCAGCTAGATACTAAAGGTAGAGTCCATAACAATCACGTTCGTAACACCTTGGGGATTATGTGTTATACACACCTTGGGAGTTATGTGTTATACACACCTTGGGGGTTATGTGTTATACACACCTTGGGGATTATGTGTTATACACACCTTGGGGGTTATGTGTTATACACACCTTGGGGGTTATGTGTTATACACACATTGGGGGTTATGTGTTATACACACCTTGGGGATTATGTGTTATACACACCTTGGGGGTTATGTGTTATACACACCTT
>ENA-OREC01001511-OREC01001511.1-marine-metagenome-genome-assembly--contig:-NODE-1511-length-11895-cov-12.967592_pt1 | contig 11895 bp, 5 predicted proteins | sample MGYA00248626_ERZ508543 | MGnify/ENA primary metagenome ERZ508543 (study PRJEB26211, sample SAMN05518279) | marine metagenome | isolation source: Puget Sound, Washington, USA | host: Bankia setacea... | reverse complement strand
ACGTATAACAGTTAACATTTTCCCGTCAATACCAGATTGTATAAGTTTGTACCAAAGACTCAGCCTATCTGTCATATTATAAACGGGATTTATTGTAAATATGGATAGAGGTAAGAAATTACAGTTTTGACAATTGAATACTATCTTGATGCGCCAATAGCGATACCATTTATCATTCTAAATACTTTTATTACACTAATAATTTAAGTATACACTCAATAAAGAGTGATGTGACACCAACGCAAAGCAAGGGAAGTAACCGCAATACGAAGGGATACTAATCTTGAATATCATTAAAATGCATGGTTTTAGCTAAAATATTAACAAACGTTAATCATTCATTCACCTGCGTGTTCGTTATTTTATCAATATCTTCCCCTTAATTTGTTCCGTACTTCCTTCAGTCATTCGTTCATTTTTCAACATTAATTTTTGTCGCTCATTATCTAAAATAAGTTTTTATTTATTTATTTACTTTTTAGTTTGTTTTGGTTATGCAAACATCAATTTATTTATCTGTTTATTTATTTATTCACTCATTTTGACAAAGCAAACTTACAACGTACACATTTTTCTAAAGAAGTCGAACGAAACTATTTGAGTACGAACAGTCTTGACTTCGAAAAAAATATGGCGGCGTGTTTTCATTGGACCTGAAATGTCGCATATTGTTAGGCGGATTAGGGTCTTATTTCGTGCATTGATTAGTTTATTTAGGTATAAAACGTTTCGCTTATCTATTAACTCGGCGTTTATCAATATTTCAGTGTTTGCATGTTAACATCGAGCTCATTATCATTTTGTAGTAGCATTTTTTCGGACAAACGTAAATTCGGACAGACCCTTTATTTATGAAATATATGTTGTCTCATTAACCGTTGCGTGTTTAAACCCAATGATGCAATGAAACTATTAGTACAGTGTATATGGGTGTATATGCAATGATGATGTCTTTTGTATCTGAACCATTTATGTTTGTTTTTTCATTGCAGATTTCCTTCTTTGTAAAGTCTATTTGTTATTGTTAACCACTATCTCATCTGAACACTCAGCAAAATGGCCGATTCACCACAACCAGCCAGCTCCAGGTAAATTAATATAAAGTATATCAATCATTGAGCTGTTGTTATATTTGACCTCAAATTCCCATTGTCTGGCACATTTTGTCAATAATTTAATTTAAGCTTAAATTACCATCAAATCACGGACAAATGACTAGATATGGACGAATCAATATACACAGTTTATCTGGAAAATGCTTGTGTTTTCATACAGGAGGGTTCATACAGTTTGATTCAACTTGTGACCCTAACTATAGATGTGATCTGTCAATAGTGTTGGTCCAGGATGGCCAAAAACCGGCATGGCCAAGTCATACTACTATTACTAGTTCTTCAAAGAAAACCCTTCGCATTTGATTTATTTTTCTGTTTTGCAAATGCGGGGTTCTTCACATTTGGCTCAAAAACACGTAGCATAGTTCCGACATCAAACCTATGTCGGAACGTTCAGAAGCCGAAAAATCAGTTAGATCAATAGTTTTCGGCAATGTGCATATTTACACCTTAGACAAATTATGAATATTAAAAAGTTTCTATCTTGAAAACAATGTTCAGCCTGCTTTTCAACCAAACCAGTATCAAAGATATTAGCTTCTAATTCTAAACATTATCATTTTTAACCTCTTGGTTGTATCAATGTGGGAAGTTCCAATACGTCATATATTTTGCTACAGTCTAAACAGGCTCATCCTTGCCATCTTATAATTACCATTAATCTAAATTCCACAAACTGTTTCTTTCTATAGACACATCTAATTCTTACTATAATTTCACAGTTTGTGTTAACACCAAAGCCATGAAACAGTGACTGCAGCGGACACCTGGTCGAACGCGGCCAATAAAAATATTTTTCATCTGTGTAGACAACACACAATAGAGATAATTGAATGCCGTAATTATTGGTATCTCATCAACGTCAATATTTACCCTACACTTATGAAAAACACGTAATTATGTAACTGGTTATAACAATAATATACACATGTTTAATTATTCAATATCAACAGTTTACTTCCAATTGACAGGTTACAATGACATAATTAATATAACATGAGAACCATATTATTATATATTGGCCTAAGAGGTTAAGTTTTACACTGCTCTCCAGTTGCTAGGGTGGTTTCTAACGCATTACATCATCTTCATCCTGTTCACCTGTGTAGACAACTGTACCGCGTGAGGGGTCTTGAAATCATTATGAGTGTGGTTCGGTACTGCCTACTATACTGGTAGTGTAAACATGCCATTTATAAGCTGTTTACACTTTGACTAAGTAGCAGAGTTAAGTTCATGTTCATTCTAGTTTCGTTTTAACATTTTCTCGTCTAGAAAAAGCCACTAGCAGAATTTTGCGAGCTTGAATAAAAGTCACTCGCAATTTGCAAATGTCGCTCGCATTTTGCGAGTATGTGAGTCTAAATTCGAACCCTGATATCTTCAATTTAACTTGAAATATAACGTCTAATTTGTAAAGCAGAAAATTAAAATATTTTACAAATAAGCTTTCAACTATAAATTTGTAGAATGTCCAAAGTCTAGACATTAGTTGTCTGCTCTTTTGTGTTGAACCTGCACATCTTATACATTTAGATCTGACCATACCTATGACACATCACCCATGTACTATGATGAAAGTCTACCAGAGGGATGGTCAAGAAAAGTTGTTCAAAGGAAAGGTGGAAAGTCAGCTGGGAAGTTTGATGTCTACCTTTCAAGGTAAACATTGTTCAATGCCTTTTAAAAGGTTTCTGTATATTATATATAAATCATGAGCAACATATTACTTTCTTCTAGCGGTAGAGAAATTCCCATTTGATGAAATTTGAAGTTCACTCCAGGCCTCTTGTTTTAAGCTTTTGATTTCTTAAATGTTTTAAAATAGATTTAGCATAGATAATACTTTGAGCTACAAGACTAAGTTTGATTTACGATGTCAAGTTAAAATATCTATATTTTTCTCCCATAGTCATGATAGGTACTGTAGAGTACAGTAATTTAGGAAAGTTTAATGCATGGAAGAGTTAGCAAAATAGGCCCCTAGATAGCTTATTTGGAAATATGGGAAACAATTAATAAATCAGCCTAACTTATTCTTTGTTAATGTGTATCTTTGATTATAGGCTAGTTTCTTTAATTGGCAAGCTCTCCAACCAAACAATTGTGAAACTGAAATGATGAAATCTTCTGAATATAACCAGATCGCAGATCTTTTGAACCTTTTAAGAATATCTATTGACAGTATTTTAGCCTGATCAATCTGTGTAACAGTTTTTGCACCTATACATTTTAGCCCTGATGGAAAAAGGTTCAGATCCAAGACTGAGCTGGAAAGATATGCAATTGGAGAAGGCCTTGACATAGACACTGAAGAGTTTGACTTTACTGTCAGGGGACGTAAAAACACTAAAACCCCGAATATGTCTTTGCCTAAGAAAGCTAAGAAGCCTAAATGGGACAAGGCACCCACTGGGGGAGTTTCTAAAACTTTAAAATTGCACTCAGCTTTTACAAAACCAAAAGAGTTGAAAAAGGGTTTGAAACAGTTAAAAAGGAGTCCTCTTAAAGGTGGTGGTAAAACTTTATCGCAGAGGCTTGTGGTGAAAATGTCTTTCAGTCCTGCAAAAAGTAAAAACCAAGCCGACCAGAGTGATGAAAGTGCAGAAAGCTCACCAGAGAAAGTGACTGTGAAAAAGGAAAAGAAATTAAAAGGGATCAAAGGCAAGAACAAAATAGATGCCGAAGAAATTGAATCAGATAAACCACCAGCAAAAAAGAGAAAGCTTTCTGAAGGTACTGAACAAGAGAGTAAGAGAGTTAAGAGAACAAAAAGTGTGGAGAAACAAAAGATGGAAAGAAAGGTATCTACAGATAATAGGGTTCTCAGAAGGACAAGTCAGGATAGTGTAGATGAAGTGAAAGACAGAAAAGAAAGAAGAAAAAGTGGTGATGTAAAAGAACACTTAGAAAGAAGGAAGAGTACTGAGAAAAAGGGTGAAATATCTGGTAGAAGAAAAAGTGGTGAGAAAAAGGCTGAAACATCTGCCAGAAGAAAAAGTGCGGATGCAAAATCTGAGAAAGCCAGTTCTAGAAGAACTAGAGTACTAAGTAGAGAGTTACAGGTGATGCAAAATATAAAAGCTAATTCCCAGAGTGCTAGGCTTAGAAAGTTACAAGAAAATCTGTTAAATAGTGCGGCTATGGAAGAGAGTAGTGATGAGGATATTAGTGCTATGGTCATTCCAGCAAAGTATGATCCTTGTGTAGCAGAACAGGAAGAAGAAGGTAAGAACACGTTTCAGGGATTTACTCAAAGTAGTAAAATGCTAAACAGTAAAGTTTGAAATGATCTCCTCGGCTTTTTAGTTCATTAAGATTACCATATGGTCAAATGAGCTGAACACAGTAATCTGTAGTCTACTTCTATGTTTAGATATGGCCTGTGTCTTAAGCTTTAATCTGATTCTTGTTACATGTCCTGACTCTTTAATCCCCCGCCACGGAGGAATGCATTTCGGCCGGCCGTCAGTCTGTCCATCCGTAACATTTCGTGTCCACGCTATAACTTACATATGCATTGATGGATTACCATCTTACATGGTAGAAATGTTGTCCTCATTGAGACAATGTACAGTGACCGTAACCGGAATCCATACCTCAGAGGTCAAGGTCACACAAGACATTTAAATGTCAGAGTACACATGCTCGTGTCCGCGCTATAATTTACTTATGCATTGATGGATTACCATCTTACTTGTTCAAATGTTGTCCTCATTGAGACGATGTGCATATATCCAAGAATATTTAAGTAACCAATCAAACAACTTGTATTTCCTATTTTCCCATTCTTGACCAGTGGTAGTGTACAATTTTGGTTAGGTTCAACGTACCAGTCAGGTTGAGAGAAAAATCAAATGTTCTAAAACAATAAAGGTGGGGGATATAGCCGTCCTTTAAGACTGACGTCCAATATGAATGTACAGCCGAATTCATAGCACTAAGAATTCTAACAATTATACATGAAAAAGAAACTAAAACGGAAACGGAACCGACTGACTAAAACAATGATGTTATTTTTTTCAGAACATTATTATTATTATATTTACAGAAGCACCCTGGACAGAGCCAGAGGATGATGAGGATGAAGGTGTGTATGAGTATCACATTATTTACATACAATTTCCCAATTTCCGATTCCATTGATACTTCCATTGATACTTCATTTTGTTGCTGTTTCGCTTGTATGAGTTACCACTTTATTACAGAGACCAAGCACCTCAGTATTGAGACTTTCTTATTGTTAGGTTTTCATTTCATATAGCTTAAGATTCTTTTAATTACATGACTGGTGCCCGGGGACCCGTTGCTGGGCACACTTTCTAGAGGTTTCTCGCATGTTGCCCAGGGACCCGTTGCTGGGCACACTTTCTAGAGGTTTCTCGCATGTTGCCTGGGGACCCGTTGCTGGGCACACTTTCTAGAGGTTTCTCGCATGTTGCCTGTTGGTTTATATTATATTAGTGTAATAATTTGAAAAAATCATATTGGTTATAAGTAATAAGTAAGAAAGTAAATAGTTCATTAACGTGACTTGTGTATCATACAACGCAGTATGATTAAGGACAAATACATATAGCATTGAAAACAAGTTAAGTTTTGTGATTAAAAGGAGTAGAAGTATCATGGATCACTCCTATCACTGATAATGTCTTGCTATTTCAGGTTTGATGAGTCCACAGGTGTTTACAGGACAGGTGAAGTACGCACTGATAGATTCCCCGGCCATGAAGTATAGTGCTGGTTCATTAATACTTACACACACAGAAGAAGGCTGGATGTTGGAAGTGGTCCTCGACAATTCTAAGACCGGGGACCCTGCTGTAGCTGTTCTGGTATGATTCATCTCTTTGTGCAGTAGATAAAATAGTAAAGTGATGCTGTTAACTTTTAAAAGACCTATCGATATCTAGACATGTCAGCTTTTATTTTGGGCCTCCAATTTCCAAACAGCTGATCTTCATGTCATTGATACTGGCTTTTAGGACCTACTTGCTATTGAGACCACTTTTTGTTCATTGTTGGTCCCAAAGGTGGTCTTAATAGCAGAACTTGTGACACCTAGCTCAGTCTCTAATATAATGGCTTCCAGCATGAATAGTTTCCTTTTGTTTTAGAAGAGATTTATTTTAAACATCCAACTTTTTAAAACAATATAATCATTTTTTTTAAAGAACACAAACCCAATTTAACATAAGATGAAACGCTCCTTAAACTGAACTGCACTGTTTAGACTTGTTCATCAAGGAGTGAAAGTGAAATGTTTCTTAGTACTTTTTAATAATGAGACCTTTCACATTCTCTCCTCCACATAGACTTTAACTTGTATTCTCTTTTCAGTTGAACAGCGGGACCATTGCCAAGGTAGATATCAGTGAAAGGTTTTCATTGGATATCTTCTCTGCAGAATGTGGCTATGTGTCCGTACAGTTAAAACCTGATACAGAAACTGATTTAAAGATGATTGAACTACGCCTGATTATGGATGATGCTGGAAAATTTGGTAAGCAAGAATATTTAGAAACAAAAATGACACGAGGGAGCTTATTTGACATTAAAAACGTTAATCTACTATAAAGCCCTCAATTTATTTTAGTTTGATTGTGAAAGCACGCTTGACCTATTCCTGGAACCAACCAGTACTAATCATTGGGTTAAGGATAAAATCTAGATATGTGTGACTAGAATCATTTTAACGTTATGTAAATTACTGCCAAACCAATGTCCTTACTTTAAAAAGTCACTTTAACTGAGAGATACATACTTTTTCTTCTAAAATATTTGACCATATTCAAAGTGTTATCTCCTGTAATTTGATCTTATATTACCAAGTTGTTTGATTAATAGAGTCTCACTGTATAGAACACACACTACGCAAACAGCTCAGTTAAAATGAAATTAGGACAGAGAGAAATTAGTCTGGGTTTTATACATGTTTTCTGTTTCATCCGTCTGCTGTTTAAAAAAAAAATTCAATGCTTTATTTGTACATTAACAGGTAAGGAGGAAGATGAAAGTTATGAAGATAGTACACTACACACTTCAGGTACTGACTTTGATTCTATTTTATATTGTGTACAAACAGTGGAAATTTTGAAATCTGTAATGTCCTTTTCCTATTTTTACCATACCCTATAATATGCTGGACAAGTAGATTTTGAGAATTTTCTTGGCCTGTACTACTTTTTTTACATCCATGAGCATGTTTGAAGATTTCATGTAAAAACATGGTTATTGAAAATTACTTTTATGTTTTATTTTTGAGCTTCTTTTTTTTAAAACTAGTATTTATTAAGTGCTAAAGATAATTATTTTGCCAACCAGTACAGTACTGATGAAAACTCGGCTTAATCAGTTCCAGCAGATTTCAATCAGTACCACAAGTTAAAAATGTCTTTTAACTGTACTGTACAGCTATGGTTTAAATATGTACACATGTGAAACAGAACAGGAATAAATGGAAAAGCAAGTCAATAATGGTTTGTTTCTTAAATGTCTTATACAAGTAGATCTTCAAAATCGACTGCTTTAGACAATTTTGAATCTTAATTTATACTTTTAATCTGTTTCAAAAACGATTCAGAAGTTCGTTTTTACAGCTAAAAACGGCAACGTAAAGACGAGTTGTCACCTATTTCCGCGACGTCGCCATTAACAGAATCTTCTTATCGAGAACGAAAATGAAGTTGTCAAACAAACTCAGTATGATTTTAAAACAGGTTTAAATCTACTTACTTTTGAGCGAAGAAGAGTGGGCATATTGCTTTGCACATGTCTGTCTGTCTATCCGTCTGTAACCTTTTCATTTCCGATCAATAACGCCTTGATCTACCTTCCTCAAACTTGGTCCACATATCCGCCATGGACAGCAGAGGAACCCTAGTGATTTTTGGGTTAAAGGTCAAGGTCACCGGGGTCAAATGTGTAAAAACTGTTGTTTAAGTAACAATTTCCCAAAATAATTTTTTTCTTCATACATTTGTGTAACTTATTTAAACTGACTAATCCAGTTTTACAAAACACCTGTGACAAAACATCTTTAGGGGACATAATGTTTTACAAACATCTCTTGGTCTTTTACCATTTGATGGCCTACAAAGATCGTACTTTACTCTGGTTGTCATGAAGCTATTTGTCATGTGATACAGGTGAAAAAGGTACCTACATTAAGATTTGGAGGAATTAACTTTGAACTCATTTACAAGTAATAAATGTTTCAGACTGTTCCCAGCGACAAAGTATTATATCTTCATGGGATTATTTTTAATTTTTTGTTCCAGCTTTAAGTACAGGGGAAGAGGATACCAGTGCAACCACAGACTTAGAACAAAACCAGCAAAATAAAGTGATTGTTGTAGAAAACCCCAATGGAACAGCCAATCTTTTAGACCCTGCCTCTCTTAGTGCAGTTTTAAACACAAATGATGACAATGGTGTTATTTTAACTGAAGAAGACAACATGAATAGTGACATTGGGCTGTATAATAATAATGTGATAGAACTAGAATATATCGACAATGAAAAAGTGCTAAAAACCAATAGGGAGTCTCGATTTGTGTTAACGTCGGATGAAGAACGTGTTTTTAATGTGACGGACACACTAACTGTACAAGACGCTTACCTAGCTAGTGTTAAGATGGGACATTTTCATGGACTTGAAGAACACGCGTATTCTGTTATACCTGACGCACATGCTTCACGAACTCCAGAACGACGACGGTCTAGTTATCCCAGCCCAGGTAAAAGTAGTCCCAGCAAATCACCGTTCATTAAGAGATGTTTGTCCACGGATGCGTCTGGTAATAGTTGGACGCCACACAGCAGACCTGGCCAAGATGAAGACTGGGATGTTGTACATGGGTCAGATAATGAAGGTATACATATAGGATCTTACATGAGTTCTCATTTAATATAAACTGTAAGTGTTATGAAACAAGTTTAGAGAACAAGTTTATCACATGACTTTTCAGCTCGCACGAACACCCCACTGGACAACTGAACACCCCACTGGACACGCTTTCAAGGGGTTTCTCTCATGTTGTGTTTGGGTTATATTAGACTAGTGTGCTATAAAGATATTGGTAATGGTTATATAACATGTAAAATAAGTTATGTGATTAAACTTGGTGTTGGTTGAATGCTTTCTTTCATTATAAGGATAGACACACCATACACAAGTAGAGTCAAAAGTTGTCTGTAACTTGTTGAGAGGTTGAACTCACTGGTTTGAATAACTAAAATACTTGTGAAAAATGGTGAGCACTTCATGAAAATGATATTCAGAAGTAGTTCTTATACATGGAATAGAAAATATTCAGCACACGTTGTTTCCTCATTAATAATTCATGTGTAGGAAGCGTTTCTAGCCAGTTTTCTCAGGGTATCATACTTATCAATCACTGTCAGGCATAGCCTGGGTACCGAGAGTACTACATCTGTATTGTAGCTCAATGTATGTGGCATTATCAAATCTATACAGAATACATGTACAACCTAATATCTTTGCAGACCTTGACCTTGAGATGACCTCTGCCACCTCCCCTAACCCTGAGATAGAGAGCCAATACTTCATCAGTGGAATATTCCTGCCCCAACCACAGTTACACAGAGATATGTTGTGGACACCCCCCAAATCACCCTACAATCTAGTACAGGAAAGCTTGTTTCACGATCCATGGAAACTACTGGTGGCAACAATATTCCTAAATAGAACGACGGGTAAGGTTATAATGGTGCTGTGAAATCATTGGTATTTATTTGGCATTTATTGTTCATGGATTGTGTTGGCCAACTGGATAGTAAAGTAGAATGTTAAGGAACAGACTTTTTAGCTTCATGTATATATTTATGCATAATTTTGGCATTCCCCTGCACAGGAAAGAATAAGCTTGTCTATTCATCTGTGTGTCTGACATCGTCTTAATCTCATTCAAGTTCAACTGATAAAAGCCCATTTGTCTCTATTCATAAATGCATGTTGATTATTTTGGGAATGTCAACAAAGTTTTGTGTGATAGATAAATAGTGTATAAGTAAAAACACAATTAAATTATCTAATTTCTGTACTTTTCTAAGAGATATTATGTTCTTATCTCAATTCTAGGATTGTCTAAATGTTGGTGTCAGATTTACAACACGGTTTGCAACTCATATAAGTAGGCTGAAATGTGACGAAAGTATTTGTATATCAAGAAAGAACAAATTCTGTTTTCATCTGTTTACCAGGTTCAGCAGCTATTCCGTTACTATGGAGATTTTTGAACAAGTGGCCTAACCCTGACACAGCAAGAACTGGAGACCCAGTGGCCATGTCACGTCTGCTACAACCTCTGGGGCTACACGAGAAACGGGCCAACACTATCATCAGATTCTCCAGTAAATAACAAACATTTTATTTACCTAAAGATGTAGATTAGGAGATTTCTGTAGCTCAGTGTAAATGACAATTAGAAGTCTGCATTCTCTACTAAGGGTTTAATTGTCTGATACCATTAGAACTTTTAGATTATGGTAAGGATGTTGCAGGTTGAATTGTAGACTGTGTTATAAGAGCCTTGAATTTAATCAAAGAAGATGGTTGAGTTTTTGTGAAATTACTTTTATGTTCCTTGTTTCATTTGTTATGTTTAAGAATCATTGCCTCTTGCACTGAAGAGTGTGTTTTATACAGAATGTGCGGACATTTTGAAATCTATTATTTCATTTTACTGTTTCTGCCATACCACTCTTTAATACAGGACACTTAGAGATTCTAAGAGTGTTCATGCCCTGTTTTAGTATCATTATTGTTTATGTATTATTAATTTCTATGGCTGGTTGTTGTTTATTACAGGTGAATATTTAACCAAGTCCTGGAAGTACCCAATAGAGTTGTATGGCATAGGGAAATATGGCAATGATTCATTCAGGATATTTTGTGTGAATGAATGGAAAGAGGTAAGCTGTAGGTTAACTGCCATGACCTAATTGTTTAAACAAGTAAAAGACTGGGTTATTTGAGATTTGTGTTAAGAGAACTATGAAAGATAATATCAAATAAGTTACTATCATGGGCATACAAGTTTGTTGTTTTCGTAGTTAGGACAATTCTGTTGGCACTTGAATTAAAGGATTTCAATATGTATTCACAAAGTCATTACTTAAATATATTGGTGGTTCATCTGACCTATGAACTCTAGTTAAATTGATGCCCCATGTATTAGAATAAGTTCACAGTCACTGGTTTAGATGAAGAATTATCTTGAAATTATCATCTCATATTGGTTTCATATTCACTCACAATATTTAGGAAAAAGTGTTCAGTGCTTTGTGAGAAATTTAATATATAAGTTTAATATTGTACCAAAAAAGAACAAATAACTACTATAAATATTAGAAAATTTCTACCATGTTAAGGCTATTATGTAATACAGATGTTCAATCTATTTTGTTACTTACAGGCTCGTCCCCAAGATCACAAGTTAAACCTCTATCACAGTTGGTTAACAGACAATGCATCAACCTTAGGACTTGGCTGAAAGTTGCTGAGAGCTATAATGGAGTCATAGATATTTAGATCTCTATCAGTTACCTCATGGACCTGACTGAGAGCGGAATAGGATGCATGGAAAAAAGTCTCAATATCAAAAGATGAAGCATGGAAAATAAGCCTCAATATCAGAAGATGAAGCATGGAAAACAAGCCTCAATATCAGAAGATGAAGCATGGAAAATAAGCCTCAATATCAGAAGATGAAGCATGGAAAACAAGCCTCAATATCAGAAGATGAAGCATGGAAAA
>ENA-OREC01001510-OREC01001510.1-marine-metagenome-genome-assembly--contig:-NODE-1510-length-11896-cov-14.399949_pt1 | contig 11896 bp, 3 predicted proteins | sample MGYA00248626_ERZ508543 | MGnify/ENA primary metagenome ERZ508543 (study PRJEB26211, sample SAMN05518279) | marine metagenome | isolation source: Puget Sound, Washington, USA | host: Bankia setacea... | reverse complement strand
AGCAGGGTGTGGTATAGACTAAGTGATACTTGTACTGTCTTGTTGTAGCAGCGTGTGGTATAGACTAAGTGATACGTGTACTGCCTTGTTGTAGCAGCTTGTGGTATAGACTAAGTGATACGTGTACTGCCTTGTTTTTGGGATAGCTTTAATTAGGCCGCAGCCAAGGTGACAATGTAGACAGTTAACAACCAACCTGGGTAGAGAACTGGATCCTGCGGATTACATTAGACATCTTGGGTTTAAGTCCTGACAGAGTAAGATTGTGTGGACAATTCCTAAATCAATTAACAGGCTGCTCTAGCCAACATATATGTTACATGATAACATAGCTAGTTAAATTCATAAATGTACAGTACATCACTTGTTTACATTTATTTAAACTTCACATGCATTATTTGTATAATCTATCATGCAATATTCAAAATCCATCATTTTTATTTGCATATCGTTAAAGTACTTTAGCGAACTGACACGCCTTTATGAGTTCAGAGTAGTTAAGGCGAACTAAAGCCGTAGCCTTGGGTGAGTGGATTCATGTTTTTACATGACATTTTTCATTACAATTTGTAAATAAACAAAGCTATAACGAATGTATTTACTCTAATAATGCACTTTTAGTCTGCATTATTTAAGTAGTCTTCAATTAATTAGTAAGTTGCTCTGGACAGCTACAACAACTCCAATGTTTAATTATGGATTTCAACCTTGACATTGTACATTTGACTATTTTTTTATGACACTTGATAGTTTTACATATTAGTCTGAATCCACGCAACCAAGCACCACAAGTGCTCAATACGTACAACTTGATTACAGTAAATATTTGGTAAAATGATAAAAAAAGAACAGCAATCTTATAAACATGAAAACTGTCCGTCACCCACAACAAAGCAAGACGAGAAGTGAAGACAGTTCGTGTTTCAGCCTGGCAAAATACGTCGTATTTTCACAAACTTACCAACCAAATGTTCCCAATTCCGAAAAGTTCGACAAGTAAACTACTCTTCAAAATAACTGTAACTTCTCCGTGTTAAAATATGCTACAGAATGTACACTTTTCCCCTTTAGTTCTACGACCAGTGGTTTCTCAGCTGTCTTCACGAGAACCAAAACATTACTTCACGTCAGTGACACACGTGTCTATATTTAGAAAATGTCAAAGTTGAAAGGTTACGGCAGCTGCGCACCAAATCATTTCCGGGCTGAATCGTCGTGTACACTCCCAACGATTGATTCGAGCTGTCAAAACTTGAATAGTGTTATAGTTGGTCTAAATCTTCCATTTTCAAGATGTTGCGGTGGATGACTGGAGAAGATAAGAGGAAGGAACCTGAGGTTTTCAAGAGTGTCGCTGAAGGTTTGCAGAAAATTTACAAACAAAAGTTACTTCCACTTGAAGAAGCCTACAAATTTCATGAATTTCATTCACCTAAGTTGGATGATCCGGACTTTGACGCCAAGCCGATGATATTGCTGATTGGACAGTATTCTACTGGGAAAACCACGTTTATACGGTATTTGTTAGAGCAGGATTTCCCAGGGATACGTATTGGACCCGAACCCACCACAGACCGTTTTATTGCTGTAATGCATGGTGATCAGGATGGTGTTATCCCAGGCAATGCTGCTGTTGTTGATCCACAGAAACAGTTCAGACCATTGACAAAATTTGGAAATGCTTTTTTGAATAGGTTTCAATGTTCATTGTTAAACAACCAAGTTATGGACAGTATCACCATTGTAGACACGCCCGGTATTTTGTCCGGAGAAAAGCAGCGTGTAGACAGAGGATACGATTTTCCTGGAGTGTTAGAATGGTTCGCAGAGAGAGTTGACAGAATTATCTTGTTGTTTGATGCACACAAACTAGATATTTCTGACGAGTTCCGTAGAGCCATTGAAGCAATTAAAGGTTATGATGATAAGATAAGAATTGTGTTGAATAAAGCTGATGGGGTTGACCATCAACAGTTAATGAGAGTGTATGGTGCCTTAATGTGGTCCCTTGGAAAAGTTCTCAACACACCAGAAGTTGCTAGAGTGTATATTGGATCATTTTGGGACCGACCACTCCAGCATGACATGAACCGAAAGTTGTTTGAGTTGGAAGAAAAAGATTTGTTCAGCGATCTTCAGGGTTTACCCAGAAACGCTGCACTAAGAAAGCTGAATGACTTGATAAAGAGAGCAAGATTAGCTAAGGTAACATTTACAACATCAACATTGTTAACAGTAGAAATTTATAAAATAAAATACATAATGTATATGAATGTAACTCGTTTTAAGTTGCGATAATCAATCTTTAAAAGTATTTACTATTAATTATAGTCTAAGTACATGTATAATAGGTAATCACTTGAAGTTATTTTATACTTCTTGTTTACTGTCCAATGTAATGGTTTACGAAACCATCTGAAGCAGTTGATTTTGTCCCAAAAGTTAAATTTGAAACAAATTATATTGTTTTTTGTTTTTTTAAGTATAATCATTTTTTGTAAGTAAACGCTACTTTGCTCAGTATTACTTTTTAGAGAAGTCAGCATTTGATACAGTGTTGATTGTTTAGTACATTAAAACTATACATGTAGTACACTCAAGAAAGTAAAACCAGTAAACTAGGATACAAAACTATTGGTGTGTAACAGTGTTATCTCAAATATCAGGTAGATCACAGTTATTGTAAACTTGTCAATATAACATTCAACTCCCTGTGTATGAGTTAAATTTGATGCAACCCAGTTTCCAGTATCTGTATTGATCAGTTTTATATCAACTTCGCAGCAGCCCTCAGTGTAAAGCATGGAGAACTGAGCTTGCCTCTTCAAAACCAACATATGTGTTTTGTTGATACACAAGTAAAACTCTTACAGACGTCTGTTAAAGTGCATTTAATTTAATCTATGAAGATAAACAAAATATGGCCTATCCAGACAGTTGTTCTATAAAGTTTAAACTGATAGACTTTAATCACTATTACGATAGGTTTTCGAATTAAATGTTTTGTTGACAATGTTCCAGACAAACTGGCTAGAAACTCATGAACAAATGTCACAATGTGGATCATAATCAAGGTTGACGACCATAAAGTCACCCTATAATCATCAGAGATTGACACATCATCGATGAAGTTGTATATCATTCATGAATTGTGTTGCCCTATACCCATTTAGGTTAACCTATAGTCTTATGATCCACTCTTTGTCAGATTATGAATGTACTACACAAAGTCATGTAGTTCTAAAATCAGTCCTTATTGACTAATGTCTAAATATCAAATGGTATCTATAAGTTTCTATTAGGGAAAGTCAATACTGTAAAAACGCCATATTAATTTACAAACCAACAAAATACAAGGAAAGGTAGATGTGCTTGTGGATTGTCTAAACATTTTTTTTTCTGCTTTTTTGCGTTTAAGTGTAAAGAAAAATGTTAACACTGAATTTTACACTAAAAAGGTATAGTATCCTTTCAATTAAAGTTCATCAAGTACATGTAACTGCATGTTCAAAGTCCCATCTTAAGATTCTTCAGACTTTGTTAAAAAAAAGGCAGTGTATATACTACAGTTGAATCAAGAGTTGGTAAGCCAATACAGTGACAATACATGTATATACATTCTATCCAAGGATCAGATGGCCTAACTTTAAATTCTGTTTTTAGGAAGTAACCATAGGTAACCATAAACCACTTCCATTCACAAATAACAGAGTAGAATGAAGGCAACCAAATCTAACATTTTCAGAAAGATTAAAAAGTAGACCTAATTTGTGATGAGTCATAACCACCTGATGTCTCTCATTTTTAACATTTTTAGAAGACTATGTTTTGTCAACAACATCATAACATATGACACTGCTTATCATTTTAATATATGATTACCAAAACTTGATTAAAATACACTGCACGAAACAACGATATTTTGTATGAGAGTTACTCAGTGTTTGTGAAGTATTGATCAACAAGACTTAGTGGTGATTCACTCATCAACTCTATTCTTAGCTATTTGCACACTATCATGGGCGCTGCCTTTTTTTACAGCTGTCATCTCTATGTATGTTGCAATCTTGTAAGACATAGTAATAGAATTAACAGGTATGAAGGACAACTCAATGGAGGACTGAAATACATGTAGTAGTGTGTAGATGTTAGAATGTTAAAAACTCCAGAACATTGTTCCAATACGTAGCACTAGCAGACAAGCCATCTTATAAAGTATGCTTCAACAATAATCCTGTTGCAGAAAAGTTAAACTCAAAAGGCATGGTCTCTTGATCCTGTTTTATTCATATTTAATCTGTGTTGTTGTTGCTGCTACTAGTACTATAATGAAGTCTGAGTCATACAATCTCACATCAAGTGAAGTAATGACCACGTACAACAACCACAGCCAGAGGCCTCATGTGACAGTTTTAATGACACACCTATTGACAGGCAACTATTGCTAGTAATTGGATGTGATTAGGAAATGTGTAAACTCTGGGTAAATTATAACAGATAAATATGTGTTACACTTAGCTATCAAGTCTGGGTATGATAACACATTCATATTAATAATTTAAATGCAATAGTTCATCATTTACATGTACTGTGTAATAGACAAACTGGGTGTACAATAGTGAGTATAGTACTGTTTGGCTGTTGATTTAGCGTTATCCTTGTATGATTGTTGACATGTTGTTAGTTCACATCATGCGTAAAAGAAGTGGAGACTTTACCTTGCTCAATCTACCCTGAATCAATCTTATAGGTACTTACCGTACATGTAATAGATATTGTAAGTAAAAGTTGAATTTCAAAAGTAGTGTTTTTAGTTTGGTTAGTTTGTGTGAGACAGCAGCTATAAACTGGTTTTTACTTGGATATGTGGAGCTATTGGCAAAATAACTTTGTATCAGTTTTCACAGCCACACTAAACACTGTCACATTGGGGGTAATTTTACACCCACAAATATGCGTTTATGTATTTTTCCTAACCCATTAAACTTGACAGGTCTGTTGCTTTTAAAGAACCTCCCTAAATTGAGAATACCGGTAGTATAAAATACCTAAGTATGTGATATATTATTATATATATATAACATAGAATGTCATTGGATCACAGATAAAAACAAACATATGATTTTCTTTGAGTTTTTTTGATGGTTTAACTGATCTAAAACATTGTTGCGATAAACCCATGCAGTTATTATTTTGTTGTACTGTCATTAATAACAGCTCTGAGTTAAAAATATTTCAATTTGCACATTTTTAGTCCTTTTAGATCCTTGAAAAAAACTTGTTTGAAAGGTTGAAATCAGTGACCAGTTTTATGAGAGCATCAATGAGTGATTGATTGTAGACTGGTCCTCCAGCACCTCATATGTTATTAACTGTAAGTTGTAAAGTGAAATACAGTCTGTATTTCTATGTGCATCTAATACTGTAAGTTGTTACTGCCTAACACTTGGAAGTAGCTGGAACAAACTTTTGTATGAAATATATGTAGAGTAAAGAATAATTATAAGACTCCTTTTGTCTTTACACTGTATGTTCCTTTGTTTATACTTTCAGGTCCATGCGTATATCATCAGTGCTCTGAAAAAAGACATGCCTTCCATGTTTGGGAAAGATTCTAAGAAGAAGGAGCTGATCAAGCAGTTGGGCAATATCTACTCATCCATAGAGAGGGAACACGGCATTTCCAGAGGCGATTTCCCAGATCTACAGAAGATGCAGGAGCAGTTAATGCAACAAGACTTCACCAAGTTCCACCAGATTCGACCAAGCCTGATAAAGTCTGTAGATCAAATGCTGGCTACTGATATAGCACGCTTGATGGAGATGATTCCATTAGAGGATCAGAACAATGCTAACAATGAGAAAACAAATGTAGAGGGGGGAGCGTTCGAAGCGTATAATGAAAGTCCGTTTGGGTTTGGTCGTGGTGAGGGAGCAGATGCTGGCAAGGGTGAGCATGAATGGATTGTAAACCAGGAAAGGTACAAGTTTGATGAAGTATTCACCAAGTTAAATCCTGTTGATGGCAAGGTGTCAGGGGCTGCTGCTAAAGCTGAGATGGTGAAATCAAAGTTACCCAATTCTGTTCTTGGAAAGATATGGAAGTTAGCGGATGTGGATCGAGATGGCATGTTGGACGGTGATGAATGGGCTTTGGCCAACCATCTGATCAGTATCAAGATGGATGGACATGATTTACCAAATGAACTTCCTGACCATTTAATTCCACCAGGAAAGAAGGAAGGATTTGCTGACTGATGCACGCATACACGATAGCCAATAATTGTGTGCCCTGTCTAGATATATAGGATTTATTATAGGTATATTCTGATACATGTGTTTTGATGCAAAAATATTCGTGAGACCTGATTCCATCGCAAAAAATTACCAACCTTTGTGCTGAACGAATATATGATGGCTATAGAACTGTTAAGCCAATATACAAGTTAACAAATAACAAAATAGGAAAATAACACATTATTGTATTAAGGATTTCTATCCATCTGGTTTTCGACCTGGTTTTACTTGGAGACATTCTTTGTTCCCAAAATAATCAGAGTTCAAAGGAATCATCAATCATGTGTGGATATATATATTGTGTAGTGCATTCATTGTGACAGTCATACTGATATAAGCATCCAGACTTCAATAAATTTCTGTCAGTGTTGTACATTAGAAGATGAACCATCCAGTGCTTTGTTTTGTACAGTGATGTTTAATCAAGTGTTGTAAAGTCTATAAAACTTACATTGTAGAGTGCAATAATTAGTGTAAAAGAACTAGCTGAGAGGTTTTTGCAAAACGTTCTACATCCGTGTTTACATTGAGTATCTAGAGAAGTATCAGCAAACTTGAGCACTTTATGTGAAAGCCTTCTCCTGGATGCGCATCTCATGGCTTTATAGATAATCCGTTTTAACTATGCATTTTGTCCGCATCTTTTTGTTTGGCCAAAACCGTTTTCGATTTATACACATACCAGTTGTTCTAAGTGTGTTTACTGTTTTTATGTGGATTTCTTTTGCCATTGTGTAACAGTTAAATCAATGAAAAAGTATGTAGTTTTTATGCTTTTTAATGTTAAGTAAATAACAAACTTATAAATACTAGATCCATGTAATAACTGTTTTGTCATGTACGCACTGTTGAATATTGCACTTACATGTAGATGCATAGAAGATCTGTATTGTGTGTGATGAAACAGTTTCTAGGTTTAAGATGTTTGTACTTGTAAAGTTGGATAAAGATATTTCAGGAATTTATGATGTAACCTAACATTTTAATCAGTTTAGGTATTTCTTATTATGGTTTATGTTGGTTTGAAGCTGATTTGAATGAATCACATACGGTTAGAACTTAGAGCATAATAACATTCTTCACATCCTTTGACCAAATATTATATGACACACGGACTCTGGTATCTATATAAATGTCTGATATTTCATAATTTTAACGAGAGCAGATATAATACAGACCTTAGTGTGACAAGTTATGCACACCACCCTATCTCTTCTATACACTGCCTTTGTGTATCGGTTTTATCAATGAGAACGACATCTACAGAAGTGAGAATCTCATCTTTACAGGGGTAACATCTATGGATAGTACTACATGTCAGATGTTTTAATCTGTTTAGTTTCATCAAACAAGGTTTTATAGCATACAGTTGCCATAGGTTCAAAGTATTAGAAGCTTATAATTATGTGCTTTTTTGAAATTTTGTAAAAAAAATAGATAAGAATGTACCAGTAGTTTCTATACCATATACATGTATTATGTTCAAGTATTTCTGTTAAGTAATAAAGTAATGCTTGACTGTTTTTTACCTTATACTGGCTTATAGAGCTTACTATGTAGTGTGTAGATAGCGAGCTGATATATATATGAATTCATGTAAGTAACCCATATATACCTGTAGTGCACTTCTTTACACAGTTTGTAATAAAATACCCAAATATAGAAATCAAATTACCATATGAACTTACTAACGTTTAAAAGAGCAGTTTGTATTGTGAAATTCATTTAAACCCTATCATAGACTGGTGACTACAATGTAGTAACTTCCCAATCAAAGTAGGATATTGAAGTTAGAACTGGTCTTATCTGGTTGACTGGTTCTTATTAAGCTGCAGTCAACTAAAACAGTCAGGTTTTAAGAAAATTCCATACACACGTCTGATTTTCAAGTTGGATAATCTCCATTGAACTTGCAAGAGTTGTTACGGGGCATAGTGATTACATAGTGGAGCAATTGTATCTATTGAGTCTTCAAACAAGAAAATATCACCCACCTGTACCGTTATAGGCATAACGAGGAAGGCAGTTAAAACTGGCTTTCAGTCTAGCTGACAATGGTTTAAAAGGAGTTTACCAACTAATCGATCTTACAAAGAATGTCATGCATCTGTACTGTACTGTTAGGTAGATATTAATATATATGTGTTCTGCCCTTGTGATTGTTCAAGGTCAATAAGTACTTGACCCTAATGGTGGAACTTTTTGTTAGAAGATTTTAAGAGCACCACAGAAGCATACGTTGAAGGACATGTTGAGATGGTTGGGAAAACCTTTAAATCAACTTGAAAATAAAGCACCTGGAATGGAAAGTAGGAAGTATTATGTTCAAATCACTATTCATTGCGCAACACTTACTTAGACAGGAAATAGCTTTCATTGTCCTATTTATTCAATCCAGGTCTTGTCTACATGTACATGTATGTGTATATTAGTATATATGTATATATTTATGGGTTATTAAAGAATGTTGTTTGGTTACTTTACAACATCTTGAAATCAAAGTGGACCATTGAGTAATATTCAGATTTCATATCCTTGGTTTTGATAGCACCAGCTCTAACTCGATAAACATCATTGTTTTATATCTTGCATTCCTGTTTCACATTAAACAACATATTGACTTTTACTCATATGATAGGCATGTACTTCCTAAATACAAAGTATATCAAGTACTCTCACTTATAATAGGAATCCTTGTTGTATTGTCCGTATGAATATCCATCCCACATCAGGACTGTACATTACAAACATCCAATGCCAGAATGAGGCTGTGTATATTTTTCCCTCCGTATTTTCACCTCTAGTATCTAAACTATTTACCTATAATGACACTATATCTATTATCAGGTAGAGGTGAGAACTGCTATAAATCTGGCATCTTATATTCCTGGTGTCTTGTCTGTATACACCTCAGTCCTGTCGGTATCAGTCTGAAGATTCATCAACTACAGGGAAACCATTGTAAAATTGTAAACCTTTTTATTAAGGAGTTCGAAGTTTGCCTACAAAAGTTTTGCGCTCCAATATGTGTGGTTTAGTTAGCATGTGTAATCAACAAACAACAGTAAGATGTAGTATGCAGTACCATCAGGAGGTTAAACAGGGTGTGCTCATTGTTATGCAATGCAATAACACTCATATCTGAAATTCTGTACATTCCTTACTTGTACAGTTCATTCTGTGGTATTGAAAAGGATGAATTCAGACAGTTTGTATACTGTTCAACTTTGAAATGAAGATAATAACTTGTTCCAAAGAAAAATAAGAGATATTTTGTACTAAAGTAGAGGTTTTGTAAGATTTGACCTATATAGGCCAGACTTTCAGATGGCATGTTGTTGCATAATCATACAGTGTATTGATCATTCTTTGATTTCATGAGGAACATACATGTACACAACAATTTAGCCATCACTGTACAAAGGCTTTAGATATTGATTTGTTTGCATGTGCACAAGAACTCCTACAAAGTGATTGTCTGATGATCAGTGACTATTATATGTTATGATTACAGATGTAGATGAAAATGTAAACAATGCCAGTGATGAGTGTTCTTATTGTAACCTCTTCATTTTAACAACTTATGTGTGATTGTATTAGTTTAAAGTTTGGCTTACTTGTCCTGATTTGCTTACATGTCCTGATTTGCTTACATGTCCTGAAGTTTTGCTTACTTGTCCTGAAGTTTTGCTTACTTGTCCTGAAGTTTTACTTGTCCTGATTTGCTTCACCCATGTTTTTATTTTATTTTATCAAGAGTTTATTTATTTATCAGATTAAACATGTAAACTTACCATTTGTTCAATATGTATATACTTTACAAACTGTTCAAACTATACAAAGTACTCTCTATATAGTAATTGTTGATTGTATATTTCGTAGGACTTAGGGAATTTACAAGTGAACAAGGTTTTGACTGCATGTTGACTTCATATTTACTATGTACGACTATCTTCTTCTCTCTAAAGGTGACTATGGGTTTGGTCAAACATTCAAAAAGGGGGCTCTATTTCGATACAAATGTACATAGATTTTGAAAAAGTTTGAAATGAAAAAGTCTCTTCACCTCTTCCTTGATTTCTAAACTAACAGATGACTCATTAGTGTTGTACCAATCAGTGTTTCTGTTAGTCTGTTATATGCTAAGTTTGCAGCTTACTGTTGCTCCTGTCTGCTGAATTGTGACATGTACCTTTTACAGGGAAATTACCTGCCCTCCTTACAAAATAACTCCCGTATTCATTTGGGTTTAGCTCGCCGTACATTATTTGTCCTAATGCAGATGAAGGAAGTTATGTTTGTATACTAATAACAAGGATGATAAAGTCTCTACACTTCCTTATTACTATTACTGTGTTTACTGACCCTTGTTTCTTGACCCCCTATTGTTCCCATTAGAGTGGAAGAGAAGGACTTGCAGTATGAAGTAGGATATATATAGGGTGTACATGTCATAGCAAGTAAGACAACACAGTTAAATGTGTGTAAATCCATCTTGTCAGATAATCAATGTAAATTTATTTTAAGAGTGTGGATATTTGGTTACACAGTACACTATTTACACTATACTGCAGACATTGACCACTCTCCACCACATATAAGTCAGGTCAAGTATATGCTGTATCAAGTAACTAATGGTCATGAATAATTTGGAGGAGATAATTGAGTTATTATATAGGACAGGGTGTGGCTGTATAATCTGTGGATGGTTACAGGCCTTTGTACACACACACGCACGCACACACACACAAGCACGTACACACAACTATTTCCATAACAGCATAGATTTATTATTGTCACTATCAAAAACAAGTTACGGTAAGACTGATGAACTCAAGAGGTAAACCTTGATGGCATATACACTTATCTAAATCATCACTCCTTGTAACATTCAACATAGGGTGGAGTTTAACGGAGCACTCAGATGTATGTAAGATATACACATACCAAATTTGATATAATGTTTGTGCTTCATAAATTCTTTCTATTGATTGTGTATGTGAGCTCAGCAGGCTTGCTTTAGTGAGTTTTATGTGTATTTCTAGTATAAGCTTTGTATAAGTGTGGGCTTTGTACCAAATATTGTATATACGCTTCAAACAGCATACATTTGCACAACTATGTTGATATGTCATGTTCTGATATTGTATAGGCATTAAGTGCACAATCATACAGTGGAACGCTTCACTAGTTGTGGTGTTTTTACTGTTATTGTGTGCTGTGATATGGTCATATTTCCTGTCAATTGTAACATCTGTAACTAACCGTGGCCATATATCTGTACACTTCCCTACATTACTTCACTGACAGTCGATTTATTACACAGTATTACACGTATTTTAGAGATGAAATACTGCTACAGCTGCAGCGGTTGATAAAAACAGCAACAAGTGGCCCTTAGTTTAGCTATGGACTCTAACAGTATATTCAATTAATCTATTCAAACATATTTGCACAATAAGTGTTACGGTATATGAAAGTGCTCTATGAAACCTTCCTTGCATTTGTTTATACTGCTTGTGTCTAGTAAGTCAGAGATAAGTCTTAGTTACAGATGCATCTAGATACTGCTCGTTTCTAGTAAGTCAGAGATAAGTCT